>ERZ780070.710-NODE-710-length-13533-cov-3.980709_pt1 | contig 13533 bp, 10 predicted proteins | sample MGYA00511577_ERZ780070 | MGnify/ENA primary metagenome ERZ780070 (study PRJEB29588, sample SAMEA2162530) | human gut metagenome | biome: human gut; feature: human-associated habitat; material: faeces | place: Denmark | collected 2008/2010 ...
CTTTCGTGCCGCCAGCCGCGTCAGCGACTTCGCCTATCTGGCGCGGCAGGAGCATGACGAGGGGCACGCGATTGCGACGCACTTCTACGAGCACCTGTACGCGAATCAGGAGCAGGGCGGCAAGTTCCGCGCCATGTACGACAAGGTCAACCGCGCGCATATCGCCGCCATCGGCATTGCCCCGGCGTATGCCCGCGCGCCCGGTGGACAGTGGCAGCGCATGGGCAGCTACGGCGTCGGATGGCCGCTGATTCAGTGGACGGCGGAAGCGCAGGACTGGAGCGGCGGCGATCAGGGCCCCGATGCCTACCGCACCGCCAACACCATAGCCGCCAGCACCAAGGACGGCGGCATCATCCTCATGCACGACATGAAAATCAACTCCGCCAAGGCGACGGAGATGTTCATCCCGAAGCTGGAGGAGCGCGGCTTCATGCTGCTGACGGTGGACGAGCTGTTCGCCAAGGACGGCGTGACGCTGGAAGCGAATCAGGCGTACTGGCGCTGCCTTGACGGGGTCACGACGCAGTATTGATGCGCGTTTGCCCCTTTTTTCGCACGAAAATGCGCGAAATTTGCAGTTTCTACGGGAAAAATCCCCCGCATCCCATTGGAAAGGAGCATTCCGATGATGAAGAAGTACATTGCCTGCCTGCTTGCAGCTATCCTTCTGCTGACGATGCTGCCCGCATCCGCATCGGCGGAGGGCGGAATGCAGGCGTGCCACCGCGTGACGGCGAAGTATACCGATTCCAAGCAGAGCAACAAGAGCGGCATCCGGCTGTGGTCGGTCAAAACCGCATTGACGAGCGTCGATGACGAAATCAATGGGCTGGCGCAGGCGTACGCGGACAAAATCGCCCCGACGCTCCAAGCAGGGAAAGCGAACGGCGATAAAAACAGCCGGCTGGATGTTGAAATCCGCCATAGCAAAACGGGGCTGACGTGGATGAGCTTCCTTGTGCAGGCGCGCACGACCTACCACCGCGACCTGATTGCGCAGGAGTTCACCAGCCGCACGTTCGACATGACGACCGGCGAAAGAATCCTGCTGACGGATATTTTCCCCGAAGGCAGCGAGGGCTGGACGATGCTGCGCGAGAAGCTCAAAGCCCAAATCAACTACTATTTCCCGGATGAAACGCCTGACCCGGATGCCGTTGCGCAGGTGCTGTCGGACGAGGGGCTGCGGAATCTCGACTTCACGCTGCACGGCATGTCGCTGGTCATTCACCTCTCGGCGGACGCGTTCTATCCGGAGCATCACACGCTGATTGAGACGACGCTGTTCTACCCCGACATCCGAGAGTACATGACCGAAAAGGCGCAGGTCGAGACGGACAATCTTTCCTATTATAAGACCGTCGCGCTGACGTTTGACGACGGCCCGACGCGCACCAACTCCACCAAAGTCCTCAACAGCCTGATGGAGGTCGGCGCGCCCGCCACTTTCTTCATGATTGGCAAGAACATGAAGCCCTACGCCGATTTGGTGCAGCGCGCGCACGACGAGGGTCACGCCGTCGCCAGCCACAACTGGACGCACGGCGACGCGCGGAAAATCAGCGCCGCTACCCTCCGCGCCATGCCGGAGAAGGTCAACAATGCGCTGATTTCCATCATCGGCATCCCGACGCGCTATGACCGCGTGCCCTACGGCGTGTATCCGGCGATGATCAAGGCGAAAGTCGGCTGGTCGTACATCCAGTGGTCGGTGGATACCTACGACTGGCGCGGGCGCAGTACGTCGCTGATTATGAGCAAGACGAAGAAGCAGTTCACCGACGGCGATATTGTGCTGATGCACGACATCAAGGACAACACGCCAAACACCGCGAAAGTGATGGCGGAATGGCTCTACGAGCAGGGGTACATTCTGCTGACGGTGGATGAGCTGTTCGCTAAGGACGGCGTGACGCTGGAGCCGGACACGGTGTATTTCCGCTGTGACGACGGTGTGACGACGATTAAGAAGTAACGGGGGTGCAAGGGATGAAGCGAATCGCCGCGATACTGCTGGTACTGTGCCTTCTGCTGGCGCAGGCGCTGGCAGAAACGACCATTGACCCGAAAGAAGCGCGAAACATCCCCCTGACGGAAGCGGGGGAGAATGAGACACCCGACGGCATCAGCCCGACGACCGGGCGGACGCTGAGCAAGCTCTATGTGCCGGAGGGGTACGCGGGGCTGGCGGCGACAGGGCGCTATCTGCCCATGCTGGTGCAAATCGGCAATGATGGCGGCGGCGTGGGCAACCGTGCGCCGTGGGGCGTGGCGTGTGCGGATATCCTCTACGAAACGCCGCTGACAAGGAGCCACGAAACGCGCATCACCGCCGTTTTTTCCGATATGATCCCGGATTCGGTCGGCTTCGTGCGCTCGGCACGCATTGGCCATGTGTGGCTGAGCGAGGAGTGGGGCGGCGGCTTCCTGTTCTACGGTCAGCAGGAGGTGGAAGGGAGCGACGTGAAGGCGGAAATCAAGCGGCTCGGCGCGGACTTGAGGAGCGTTATCTTCAGCGGCATTACGGGCGGCACGAACTTCAAGCGCTACTTTACCAGCCGCGCGGGCGCAAAATCCCCTTATGATGTGGATGCGAACGTCGCCGCGATGAGCCGCCTCGTGCCGGAAGACCACGCTGCGCCGAACCACGCCTTCCGCTTCACCGACGATGCGCCCGACGGCGACAGCGCCACCCGCGTCTACATCAAATGGGGGGACAGCGCGAAGCTCTACAACTCGCGCCTTGTCTACCGCAAGGAGTGGAACGGTTACCTGCGCTACATGGGCACGAGCAAGACGAACTGGTACGCCGACCGCGATTCGGACGACAGCGCCATTGCCTTCCAGAACGTGATTGTGCAGTTCACGCGCGTGGACTACAACCACAACAACAAGAATGAGCCGATTATGTACGTCATCGGCGAAAACGGCGAAGCGGCGGAGGGCAATGCGGATTTCTTCCTGGGCGGCAAGCATATTTCCGGCTATTGGAAGCGCGACGGCATGACCTCCCGCACGGTCTACTACGATGCAAGCGGCGAGGAAATCGCCCTCCTGCGCGGACGCACGCTGATTGTCATTTTCCCCGATGACGCGGCGTCGAAACGCTCGGTGTCTTACGAGTGAGCAAATGCATATCCCGCAGGGCGGGAGAATTTGTGCCGCACCAAAACAATTGGAAACGGCATGAAAAGCTGTCATTTTTTCTCCGGGCATTGCGTCCCGGAGTTTTTTGTTGCCGAAAAAAATAGGAAAATGATAGCCAAATATGGAAAAAACACTTGACAATCCTTGCCGAAAATCGCTATAATTAAACAGGTAAATTCATACGATTCCCGAAACAACAGGAGCCATCAGCCTGCACGTTTTTCCCTTTGACGTCCGCGCACTCCACTTCGCGGCAGCCAGATGAAAAAATCCGCAGCGTATTTTGGCTTGTTTACATTCGGAAATCGTATTAGGTTGAGGGAGTGGAATTGGAAAATGGAAAGCGGTGCAAACACAAAGGAAGTACTGACCCCGAAAAACGTCTATCGCTTTTTGACGGACAATCTGCCGGGGCTGTATCCGCATGGCGTGATTCCCGCGGCGGAGCGCAAGGGCTTGACGCTGGTGAAGTTCTGGGCGCAGGTGCTCGACGGAATCATTCCGCCGGAATGGCAGCGTCGCTCTTTGGAGGCACGCAGCGCTCGCGGCGGCTGAGCGACATGATGAACCGCACGGGCGTGCAGCCGCTTCCGCCCAAATTGCAGCAGGAGATGAATGCGCTGCTGTCCGGGGAGACGCTGATTCGCCTGAGCCAGCAGGTGCAGGACTTCCTGCGCAGCGCGCACTACGATGCCGATGCCCTCACGCGCGCCCTGCCCGACTTCGTGCGCATGATGATGGAAAACGAGGAATGCATGAAGCCGGAGCACGAGCAGGTGTTTGAGAACCTGCAGAAATCGCGGGAGACGCTGCCGCGCACGTTTGTGGACATGCTGACGCTCTCGTGGCTGGTGCTGCTGGCGTTCTACGGGCCGGAAATGGGCAGCCGCGAGCTGCTGGACTTCTGCCAGGCGCAGGAGCACTCGGCGCAGGCGCTGTATCTGCTTTCGTCGCACGTCACGTTCGGGCGGCGCGTGCCGCTGTCGATGACAGGGCGCAACTGCGAATTGTGCCGTCAGGGGCTATCAAAGGATGAATACGTCATGGATGCGGCTTCGTGCCTGCCGCAATTGACGGACGCGATTCGGCAGGGCGGCAAAATCGCCGTGACGGGCATGGGCGGCATCGGCAAAACGGAAATGACCCGGCAGGCGCTGGCGGTGCTGGCGAAGGAAGAGCTGTTCAGCCGCATGGCGTGGGTGCAGTACGAAAAAAGTCTGACGGCGAGCCTGCGCATGGCGTTTGACGGCTTGGACGGCGTGGCGGAGGAGAACGTGCTCTCAACAGTGCGCGAGAAGCTGGAAGCGCCCTATCAGGGGCGGACGCTGCTGCTGATTGACAGTGTCGATATGCCGCCGGAAGCGGACGAGGGGCTGCGCGAGATAGAGCATTGGGGCTGCGATGTGCTGGTGACGACGCGCTTCCCGCTGGGCGAGGGCTTCCGGAATATCGCCGTGCCGCTGCTGTCGGAGGAAGCGAGCAGGGCGCTGTTTGTCCAGCACGACCCGTACTTGCAGGGCATGGGCAGCGCGGAAACGGAGGCGCTGCATCAGGTGCTTTCGCGCGTGGCGGGGCATCCGCTGGCGATTATCCTGCTGGCGCATCTGGCGAAGATGAAGCGCTGGACGATGCATCAGCTGCTGGAAGAGCTTGACCGCATCAGCCCGGAGGGACTGCGGCTGGCGGGCGGCAAATTCAGCGCGATTGCGCAGAGAATCGCCCAGATGGTGTCCTCCGACGCGCTGACCGACCGCGAAAGGCAGGTGCTGGCGGTTTTCGCCACGTTTCCGGCGTGGACAATCCCGGTGCGGGACGCGCTGACCCTCCTGCGCGACTTCGGCACGGAGGATGAGCTGCTCTCCGCGCTCGAAACCGCGGCGGATTACGGGCTGCTGACATCGAACTGGCGCGGATACGCGATGCACCCCGTGCTGGCGGAGAGCTTCCGGCCGCTGCTGCCGCCGATGGAGAAGGTGCCGAGGCTGGCGGAGGTGTTCGAGGAGTGCAAAGCGCATTACCGCGAGACAGATTATCGGACGGCGCCGCTGATGTCGCTGGCGTTGTACGCAATTTCAGACTTCGATGACGCGCCTGTTGAGGTGATGGGCGGCATGACAGTGGCGATTTTTTACCTTTTGAATCTTCATGGGGGAGAAATTCCTGCCGCACGACTGGAATTGTGGCGACAAAAGAAGCAAGGTGAACTTCAAAAGACAGAACATGGACGCTTCTTGGACGGATGTTTCAGTTTGGCACTTGATTCCATTCTGGGCGGCGATTTGGTGAAAGATGGCGAAAAAGTGATTGCGAATCTTTCCAGCGCTTGTGAAGATGATATAGAGTTTATGCTGCTGACCTGTGGCAATCAGGCGCAGCAGATGGAGCGTGAAAATACCAGCAAATTCCTTGCCCGAATTGGCGAACTGATTCCGCTGAACCATCCGAATGCAGCGGCAATGAGAGCGGAGAAAACAGCTATTGCACTGCTGAACAAGGAAAATGTGCCGCAAGAAGATTTGGATGCAGCCATTTCCTGCTTTATGGAAGCGTTGGATGAACCAAAGCGCGTGGTTGATGCGGCTGGGCAGCTTGCGCAGGTGCTTTGTGCAATGGGACTGGCAGGTATGCCCAGAGAGCGAATCAAAGCACTGGCGGAGCTAATGGAAGAAAAAACGAAGGATGTTGACAATTTGCCGTTTGCCTTCTATGAAGGGTGCGAATTGGTTTTTCATATTCTGGAGGAATATGAAAAGGCACTTTCTTACGCGAAGGCTGCTGTTGAGCATACGCCGAAAAACACAAAAACGTATTTTACGGCACTGTACAATTATGTGACGATTATGCAGGAAATGGGGAGAAGGTTGGAAACACAGGAGACTGTAGTTGATGCGCTTAAAAAAGTGCAGAAACTATTTGGCGAAAACAACTCACTGTACTGCTGTTTCAAAATGGCGTATATCTCTAATTTGCTCGAATTAAAACAAGGAAAGGAAGCAAATGAAGCCCTAAATCAGGTGCTGCCGATTGTGCGCCAGCAGATGGGGGAAATTGATGCAAAGGTGGTCGAGTCGGCGCGTGTTCGTGCACTTGCACTGCTGGGACGTGAGGAAGAAGCAATCGAATTGGGCAAACAGGTGCGTGCATTCTTTGTTCAAATCGGCGGTGAAGAATGGACACAGGTGAAAGCACTCGACAGAATCATCAGCAAAGTAAAAAAAGGGGGCTATCGGCAGGAAACGTAATATTGCAGCACAATTTCTGCAAGTTCGGCTGCAATGAATGTAACCCGCTTGACAATCTCCATTGTCGCCGTATAATGGAAAGTGGAATCCTGCATTCGGATGAACACTTGCCATTATACGGCATTTTTTGCTGTCAGGACGCAAAAGAAAGGAAAAATCCATGACGCTCAAGGAGTTTTACGCCGCAGTCGGCGGCGATTACGACGCAACCCTGAACAGAATCCCCAAGGAGTCGATGGTGCTGCGCTTTGTGAAGAAGTATGCCGACGACAAAACCTACGCCCAGCTGACCGAAGCGGTGAAAGCGCAGGACTGGGAAACGGCGTTCCGCGCGTCGCACACGCTCAAGGGCGTGGCGCAGAACCTCGGCTTTGACGGGCTGTACCGCGCCGCGTTCGCGCTGACGGAAGAAATGCGCGGGGGCAAGCCATTGACGGACACTGCCCTCTACGACGCCGTGGCGCAGCAGCAGCAGATTGTGCTGGACGCCGTGCAGCAGCTGGCATAAGGACAAAAAACATGCGTGAACAGAAATGGAATCTTGGGCGGTTTATCGGGAGGAGCAGTGCGCTGCTTCTCCTGTTTGCGCTGCTCTTCCTGCCGTCGGCGCGGGCGGAGGAAGGGGAGAATCTGCCGAAAATAATCATCGGCAGCGACGAATATCAGCCGTACAGCTACTACAACGTGGATGGCTCGCCGCAGGGCGTGGATGTTGAAATGGCGCGCGAAGCCTTCCGGCGCATGGGGTATGCGCCTGTCTTCCGCCATGTGGCGTGGGAGGATAAGGACGAAGCGCTGGCAGACGGCACGGTGGACTGCCTGTGGAGCGGGTTCATGATGAACAATTGCGAGGACAAGTACACATGGGCGCGACTCAACCTGTTCAGCCGTCTGGTGGCGGTGGTGCGCGCGGACAGCGCCTATGCGGATTTGGCTGATTTGGCGGACTGCCGCGCGGCGGTTCAGGCGACGAGCTGGGCGGAATATCTCCTGATTCGGCAAGATCAGCCGGGCATCCCGAAGGTCAAAACGGTGTACAGCTTCTCGTCGATGGAGGAGGTGTTCGCCGTCATGCGCAAGGGCTATGCGGACACGATTGTCGGGCATGAGTGCGTGCTGAACATCTTCCTTGCGGAGAATGAAGGGCGCTACCGGAAGCTGGAAACCCTGCTGGGCACGGCGGAACTCGGCGTCGCGTTCCAGAAGGGGACGCACGAGGAACTGGCGCGGCAGCTGGAGCAGACGCTGGCTGAAATGGCGGCGGACGGCACGATGGCGGAGATTTTGACGGCATACGGCATCAACGGCACCGTCCGCATGGGAGGAATCGAAAGCAAATGAAACAGGAAACCTCTCATAAGCGGCGAGGCTTCATCAGCATGCTCTGGATGCCGCTGACACTGTATCTGGTAATGCTTGTCACATCCTTTGTTGTGCTGACGTGGCATGATACACGCAATGTCTGGAATGCAATGGATGTAACGCTTGACTTTGCGGTGGCGCGGCTCGAACAGTATTTCAACGCCATGTCGAACGAACGCGCCAAGAGCGAAATCCGCCTGCTGGACAAAACGGCGGAGCTCAACTCCCGTATCGCGGAAACGGGGATGATAACGAACGAACAGCTTGACCGGTACGCCTATGCGCAGCGGCTGACGGGCATCGTCATCCTTGATGCGGACATGAATGCCGTCGCCCAAACGACGATTGACGGCGACACAGCGGCGGCGCTGCATTCAATGCTGCAAAAGCCGACGGTGCGGGAGATTGTGGATTACCCCGTAAAGGCATACATGACGCGGACGCAGGTGGGCAGTCGCACGGTGGATTTCGCCGCCGTCGCGCGCGAGGACGCGCCGGGCCTTGTGGTGGCATACGCCGAGCGCGAGGAAGAGGACGCGAGCGACATGAAGCTGGAGACACTCTTCAGCGGCTTCACGTTTGCAATGGACGGCACGGTCACCGTGTCGGACGGCAAAACCATCATTGCTTCCAACAGCGCCGAAATCGTCGGGCGCAACGTAAAAAAAATCGAGGAAGACAGCATCCCCCGTGTGCAGTGGGACGAATCGGGGCGGCTGCACATTGTTGACGGCATGACGGCGTGGTCGGGCAAGCGCACGGCGTTTGAGAACTACTCGGTGTACGCCATGTTCCCGGATCTTGCCGTCTACAATTCCCGCAACACCATTCTCCTTTACGGCACGCTGATTTACATGGGAATCTGGCTTTGCTTCGCGTGGCTGCGCGCCCAGCAGTCCCGCCGCGCACTGGAGAGGAACAGCGAGCAGGCGCGGATTATCAGCGCCATCAGCGAAATCTACTGCTTCACGTTCCTTGTTAACGTCCAGCGCGGCACGGTACGCATCATCAAGCACCCGGTGGAGCAGCTGATGAAGATGGACCGCACGTGGAGCATGAACGAAGTGGTGCAGATGCAAGCGGCTCAAAACGTTGCGCCGGATTTCCGCGAGGCGTTCATCAGCTACTGCGACCTGACGACCTTGGCGCAGCGCTTGAAGGAAAACCCGAACCTGACGCTGGAGTTCCGCGACCCGAAGGAAAAGGTGTACCTGATGACGACGCTGCCGCAGAACTACGACCGCCGCGGCAGGCTCGAATCGGTGCTGATGGTGACGCAGGACGTGACGGCGGAGAAGGAACGCGAACGCGACTATCAGCTGCAATTGAAAAAGACGGCGGAGGACGCCGAACGCGCCAACATCGTCAAAGCGGACTTCCTGCGCCGCATGAGCCACGATATCCGCACGCCGATTAACGGCATCCGCGGCATGGTGGAAATCAGCCGCCGATATGTGGGCGACGAAGCAAAGCAGGAAGAGTGCCGCGAGAAAATTATGACCGCATCGGGCTTCCTGCTGGATTTGGTCAACGATGTGCTGAACATGAACAAGCTCGAATCCGGCGCGGTGACGCTGGAAGAGAAGCCGTTCAACCTGCGCCAGATGGTCAGCGAAATTGTGACGATGGTGGAGGGGCAGGCGTGGCACGAAAACGTGCAGGTGTCCTGCAAGACGCTGGCGTGGAATCACGAAAACCTGATTGGCTCGCCGATGCACCTGCATCAGGTGCTGCAAAACGTTGTCGGCAATGCGGTCAAGTACAACTGCCCCGGCGGCAGCGTGACCATCTCCTGCGAGGAGAAAGGCTTTGACGGCACGACGGCGACGTTCCTTTTCACCTGTGCCGACACGGGACGCGGCATGAGTGCGGCGTTCCAGCAGCACGCGTTTGAGGCGTTCGCGCAGGAGGAATCCGGCGCGCGCACTGCCTACAAGGGCACGGGGCTGGGGCTGCCGATTGCCAAGGAACTTGTCGAGCAGATGGGCGGCGAAATCCACTTTGAGAGCGAACTGGGCGTCGGCACAACGTTCTACATCACCCTGCCGTTCCGCGTAGATCCGAATCCGCCGGAAGCGGAATCCGCCAAGCCGGAGCAGGCGGCGTCCATCAAGGGCGCGCACATACTGCTGGTGGAGGATAACGAGCTGAACATGGAAATCAGCCAGTACATACTGGAGGGCGCGGGCGCGATTGTCGCTCAGGCGTGGAACGGGAAGGAGGCGGTTCGCCGCTTTTCCGAAAGCGAACCGGGTACGTTTGACTGCATCCTGATGGACGTGATGATGCCGCTGATGGACGGACTGGAAGCAACGCGGACGATTCGCGCGATGCAGCGCCCGGATGCGGCGACCATCCCGATTGTAGCAATGACCGCGAATACCTTCTCCGAGGACGAACAGCGCAGCCGCGAGGCGGGCATGAACCTGTTCCTGAACAAGCCGGTGGATTCGGAAAAGATGCTGCAAACGGTGCTGGAATGCCTAAAAATGGGCGGGGAAAATGCTTTGTGAAAACCTTGACAAGAACGCAGGTAGGGTGTAAAATAGAACTATCACAGGCGCGATTCCGGGGAAAAATCTGGACGCGCGAAAGGAAGGTTCTATTTATGAAGAAGCTGCTTGCGCTGGTGTGCGCGCTTGTCCTGTCGCTGTCGATGACGGCGGTGCTGGCGGAAGAAACCGATGCGTTTACCTCCGCGTCCGTCGCGAGCTACTACGCGGATTCCGCCCTGACCGGGGATGACCTGATGAACGCCATCAACTCCTTCTCCGGCACGTACCTCGTGTGCACCACCAACCCCGACGGCACGGCGAACGCGGGCGTGTTCATCTTCGCGTGCGTGAAGAACGAGGACAAGTACTACATCCAGATGGGTCTGGCGGAGAACCAGACGAAGCAGAACCTGCTCCGCACGGGCGAAGCGCTGGCGGTCTACGCCGCGAACCCCTCCACCGAGGAAGGCGCAAAGCCCTACATCACCGCCGGTGCGCGCATGGTGCTCCAGCAGGTGACGGACGAAGAACTGCTGAAGGTGCTCAACGTCAAGGGCAGCGAAACCGCGCTGTTCTTTGAAATCACCGAAATCAAGCCGCTGGGCTGATTGACAAACGGGGCGCATCCTCTTCCAAACGCGAAGGGGATGCGCTTTTTTTTTCGGGGGGATTTGTGGCGGAGCGGGCGTTCCCTGCGCGCTATTCCAAAACACTCAAAATCCATAGGAACTTGCATATTCCTCTTGACAAGCATGGGAATCGGGAGTAAAATCCTATTGCGGAAGTAGGTTATAAACTGCCGCACAAGAATGATTCATCAATCAGCCAGAGAAAGGGCTTTTGCAATATGAAACACGCTGAATTGCTGTCCGTCCGCGACCTGCACGTTCAGGTGGGCGAAAAGGAAATCCTCCACGGGGTCAACCTCTCCGTCGGCACGGATGAAACCCATGTCCTCCTTGGCCCAAACGGCACGGGCAAATCCACCCTCGGCTATGCCATCACCGGCAACCCTGCCTATCAGGTGACGCGGGGGAGCATCACGTTTGACGGCGAGGATATCACTTCTATGCCCGTCAATGAGCGCGCGAAGAAGGGCGTTTTCCTGTCCTTCCAGAATCCGCTGGAAGTGCCGGGCGTGACGCTGAGCGCCTTTATCCGCACGGCGCTGGAGCAGAAGAGCGGCAGCCGCATCCGCCTGTGGGACTTCAAGAAGAAGCTGAAGGAAACGATGGCGCTTTTGTCGATGGACGAAAGCTATGCCGAGCGCGATTTGAACGTCGGCTTCTCCGGCGGCGAAAAGAAGAAGGCGGAAATCCTGCAAATGCTGATGCTCGAACCCAAGCTCGCCATTCTGGATGAAACCGACTCCGGTCTGGACGTGGACGCGGTGCGCACGGTGTCCGAGGGCGTCCGCCTGTTCCGCGAAAAGACGCACGGTTCGCTGCTGATTATCACCCACAGCACGCGCATTCTGGAGGCGCTGCGTGTTGACCGCACGCATGTGATGGAAAACGGCGTCATTGTGCGCGAGGGCGACGCGGCGCTGGTAGAAGAAATCAACGAAAAGGGCTTCAAGGGCTGATGGGGGAGCGGCATGACAGAGAAGAGCCAAGTTGCGGACATTGACCGCAGCATTTATGATATTCGCGACGCGGAGCATGACGCGTACCGCATGGAAGCCGGCTTGACCCCCGCCATCGTCGAGAAGCTGTCCAAGGAGAAGAACGACCCGGCGTGGATGGAGCAGTTCCGGCTGGAATCGCTGCAAATCTACAATAATATGCGCGTGCCGGACTGGGGGCCGTCGCTGGACGGGCTGGATATGGACCACATCGCGACGTATGTCCGCCCGAACACGAAGATGCAGAACAACTGGGAGAACGTGCCGCAGGACATTAAGGACACGTTTGAACGGCTGGGCATTCCGCAGGCGGAGCGCAAGTCGCTGGCGGGCGTGGGCGCGCAGTACGACTCGGAGCTGGTGTACCACAACGTGCGCGCGGAAGTGGCGGCGCAGGGCGTGGTGTACACCGACATGGAGAGCGCGCTGCACGGCGAATATGCCGACATGGTGCGCAAGTACTTCATGAAGCTCGTCACCCCGCGTGACCACAAGTTTGCGGCGCTGCACGGCGCGGTTTGGTCGGGCGGCTCGTTTGTGTACGTCCCCAAGGGCGTGCAGGTGTCCATTCCGCTGCAATCGTATTTCCGCCTGAACGCCAAGGGCGCGGGGCAGTTTGAGCATACGCTGATTATTGTGGACGAGGGCGCAAGCCTGCACTTTATTGAGGGCTGCTCTGCCCCGAAGTACAACGTGGCGAACCTCCATGCCGGCTGCGTGGAGCTGTACGTCAAAAAGGGCGCGAAGCTGCGCTATTCGACGATTGAAAACTGGTCGAAGAACATGTACAACCTCAACACCAAGCGCGCGCTGGTGGAGGAGGATGGCACGATTGAGTGGATTTCCGGCTCGTTCGGGTCGCATGTGGGCTGCCTGTATCCGATGAGCATCTTGAAGGGCGACCGCGCCCGCATGGAGTTCACGGGCGTGACGTTCGCAGGCGCGGGGCAGAATCTCGACACGGGCGCGAAGGTCGTGCATGTTGGCAAAAATACCAGTTCGTACATGAACACGCGCTCCATCAGCAAGAGCGGCGGCATCAGCACGTTCCGCTCCAGCGTGGTGGTGGAGAAGAGCGCCAAGCACGCCAAGAGCGCGGTATCCTGTCAGTCGCTGATGCTCGACAGCGAGAGCTGCTCGGACACGATTCCCGCGATGGACATCCGCACGCGCGACGCCGCCATCGGGCATGAGGCGAAAATCGGCAGCATCAGCAACGACGCGGTGTTCTACCTGATGAGCCGCGGCATGAGCGAAGAGGACGCGCGCGCGCTGATTGTCAGCGGCTTTGCGGACAACGTGTCCAAGGAACTGCCGGTGGAATACGCGGTGGAGATGAACAACCTCATCCGCCTTGAAATGAAGGGCAGCATCGGCTGAGCGGAAAGGAGCATCCATCAATGGAGAAAATGACCATCAATCAGCTGCCCAGCCGGACGTGGAATCGTCTGGGCGTGAATGAAGCAACGATTGACTGGGATGAAAGCGCGACGGTCGTGCTGCCGGAAGAATCCGCAGAAAAGGCGGATATGCTGATTGCATCGGACGCGGCGTATGCCCGCAAGCGCGTGACCATTCAGGCGGAAAAGGGCGCGAAAAAGTCGCTTTTCCAGACCCTTCGCACGGCGGGCAGGCTGCATGTGCAGACGGGGCTGGCCCC
>ERZ780070.712-NODE-712-length-13528-cov-2.746975_pt1 | contig 13528 bp, 10 predicted proteins | sample MGYA00511577_ERZ780070 | MGnify/ENA primary metagenome ERZ780070 (study PRJEB29588, sample SAMEA2162530) | human gut metagenome | biome: human gut; feature: human-associated habitat; material: faeces | place: Denmark | collected 2008/2010 ...
TCGCGCCTCCAGCGGGTAGGGTTATGGCTGAGCAATATTTGGAACATCCCTTCCGTACCCTGCATGGCTTGCGGTAAGTCTGCAAATTGGGAGAAAGGAGGCTCGCCATCGTTTTCCACACCGATGAGGGCTATGCTGTCACCTTTGTGATAAAGGATGTCATGCTCATTGTTCAGCAGTTTCCATCCCATTGCTTTCTGCTGCCGGATTAAATAGTCCAGATTGGCGATTTCTGCTTTCGGGCTTTGCCAGTGATAGTATGAGCCATAGTCATGGTTGCCGAGGATGGAGTATACTCCGTCCGGTGCGTATAGTTGGGAGAGTATTTCTTGGAAACCATCCAGTTCGTGGCTCTGCTGGTTCACGAGGTCACCGGTGAAGACAATCAGGTCCGGCTTTTGTCCGTTGACTAAATCGACCAGCTGTTTGATGGGGTCCGGATTGCCTTGCCAACTGCCGATGTGTATGTCCGATATTTGCACGATGCGGTAGCCGTCGAAACCTTCCGGAATATTTGCAGAACGGTATTCCACTTCTTTTGTATCGAAACGGGTGATGCCTGCAAAAGTTCCGTAGAGGATATTGAAGAAGCTGACGACAGCTAAAACCAGTCCTATAGCGGTGAACGGGCTGCGGGGACAACGACGGATGATGAAGTGCGCCAGTACTCCCACCAGAGAGCAAAGCATGAATATGGTTTTTGGAAAGACAAACAGCATGATGGTAATTGCCAGTCTGCCTATAGCCTGCGTATGGTTTGACATCGCATTGTCGCCAGTAAGGAACATGAAGTAAACATAGCCTGCCGCCAGCAATAAGGTGGGAAGCCAATAGAGGCTGCGTAGAAATGTCTTTCTGGTTTTTCTTACTACATAAACCAAGTAAATGTAAAGGTCGGGGATGAGAAGGAAAAGGATGAAAACAAGAGTTACTCGGTGCATATATCTTTCAATTCTTCAATGTTCTTTTTAATATTGTCCAGATGTTTATAAATCACTTTCTTGTAGAGAATATAGATAATCAACGCATCAAATACTACAAAGAGGGTAATCAGTATGGCTTGCACGCCAACGGACATCAGATGATATTCCATCACCCAATAATTGAGGATATTGAAAAGGATAATCCAGATGGAGATGCCCATCACCTCATATTTGGTCCATTGGCGGAAAGTGGTCATACGGCGGCTGACTTCGGCAACACTCATTTCTTCAATATGTGTATTCTTATTCCAACGGTATGTTTTCCAGTCCCACCACATGCCTGCGAGAATGCTGATGGCAATGAATCCTAAAAAGGGAACAATCTTTTCTTGTAGTTGTTCGTTGAAACCGAAGGTGGGCAGTAGCAGCCATATAAGAAGAAGGGTAGCCAGACATATCGTTCCTATTCCGATAGAGAAGCGTTGTATGACTACGAGGCGTCCCAGACTTTTGCGGGTATTGGCCTTGTAGCCGGCAATCAGTTCGGTAATCTGCTGTTCGTCAGCAATCGGTTCTTTCTGCAACTGTTCATTCAGTGCGTTCCATGATTTCTTCAGTTCATCCAGTTCCATATATTTATTCCTCCTTATTCATTTTTTTCAATTTGTCCTTGATGCGGCTGAGTTTGGTGGCAACGTTTGTCAAGGTCAGCCCGGTGATTTCGGCAATTTCTTCGTAGCTTTTCTCTTCCAGATAGAGCAGGATGATGGATTTTTCCAATTGTCCCAGCCGGTTTATCATCCGGTAGAGTTGCCGTAGCATGGCTTGTGTCTCGTCGGTTTCTTCAGTCCGGTCGGCTTCCTGGGTGAGGGTGACGATTTCGGGGATGTTCTTTTCTTTGCGGATAAAGCTGATGCACGTGTTCAGTGCGATGCGGTAAATCCATGTGGAAATCTTACACTCCCGCCGGAACTTGGGAAATGCTTTCCATAAGTTGAGCACCACTTCCTGATACAGGTCGTTGAGGGTAGCATTGGGCGTGGTGTACAGATAGCACACCTTATATATCACGCGCTCATACTCCCGTATCACGGATACAAACTCTTGTTCTGCATTTTCCATCTTTTAGCTTCTTTCGAATTGCTTTTGCACTGTTAGTCGTATTGTGTGGCGATAAATCACAGTTCAAAAAGGATTATTTTAATGTGTTAATGTGCCTATATGCTAATGTGCCAATGACCTGCGGCATGGTAGCACAATATACATATAGCGCAGCCAATTGGCACATTAGCATATAGGCACATTAGCACATTATTCATATTGTAGTGGCTAAAAACTTCCGCATATCCCTTATTGGCATTCCCCGGCGGCGGGCGTAGTCGTCCAGCTGGTCTTCTCCAATCTTGCCCACTGAAAAGTATCGGGATGCGGGATGTGCCAGCATCATGCCGCAGACGGAGGAGTGAGGGTGCATGGCTCCATGTTCAGTCAGCGTGATGCCTATCTGCTTCATGCCGAGCAGTTCGTCCAGCAGGAAATTCACGGATTGGTCGGGTAGGGAGGGGTATCCCACAGCGGGGCGGATGCCTTGGTATTTCTCGACCAGCAGATCCGGAATGGACAAGGATTCGTCGGGGGCATACCCCCAAGCCTCCTTGCGGACATATTCGTGCATCTTTTCTGTGGCGGCTTCGGCAAGGCGGTCGTTCAGAGTCTGTACAAGGAGATGTTTGTAAGGGTCGCTTTTATAAGTCTCTTCGGCCTCTTCACTGATGGTGGAGGCGAAAAGTCCTACGATGTCGGGCGTGCCTGAAGAGAGGGGACGTACAAAATCGCTCAGACAGAGAAATGGACCGCCATCGGGTTGGGGTGTCTGCTGGCGGAGCAGTGGGAAGGTTGTTCCTTCTATCAAGAGGTTATCTCCGTCTGCATTTGCCTGGCAAAGCCTGAAGATGCAATGGATGGAGATTGTTTCGTCCAGTCGGCCGAGCATTCTATTGGCTTCCTTGAAGAGCTGCATGGCTTCGGAAGCTTTGGTACGTTCCTCCTCGGGAAAGGTTGTCAGCCAAAGTGCACGGCAGGAATCGCAGCCATGGATGTTGGCAATAGCCGCAAAGCGAGGCTGGAAGCCCCAGGCATGGAAGAAATAAATCCAGTTGATGTAAGGGGTTACTTCATGAATCCGATACGAAAGCAATTCATGCCCCGGTGCCAGTATTGTCCTTTTCATCCCATTTAATCCTTAATCCCTAATCCTTAATTCCTAGCCTTCACTCCCCAAATCTCAGTTCCTCGCCACGATAAGCGTCGTCCACCATGCCGTCACTATAAACGGGATGTCCGTTGGCAAAAGTCCTTTCCACTTTCCAGTTGAAGGTATGCCCTTCCAATGGGCTCCAGCCGCATTTGCTCAAAACTTTGTCGGCTGTCACTTCCCACGGGGCATCGGGGCGTACCAGCACAAGGTCTGCCCGGTAACCTTCACGGATATAGCCGCGCTCGTTGATGCGGTAGATTTGTGCGGGAGCATGGCACATCTTTTCAACGATGGTCTCGAGTGTGAATACTCCCTCATCCACCAGTTGCAACATGCTGACAAGTGAGAACTGTATCATCGGCATGCCGGACATGGCCTTCAAGGCACCTCCTTCTTTTTCGGAGAGCAGATGGGGCGCATGGTCGGTGGCTATAACGTCTATCAGGCCGGAGTTGACGGCTGCACGCAGGGCATCGCGGTCGGCTTGCTTCTTAATGGCAGGATTGCACTTGATACGTGTGCCCAACGTGCGATAGTCACTGAGCGTGAAGAGGAGATGGGCAACGCATGCTTCGGCGGTAATATGCTTCTCGGAAAGTGAATAGTCATTGAACAGTTGCAGTTCCTTGGCTGTGGACACATGCAGAATATGCAGCCGTGCACCGGCAATCCTTGCCAGCCGTACTGCCAGTTCAGAGGATGCATAGCATGCTGCCGAAGAGCGGATGTAGGGATGCTTGCCTATGGGAATATCATTCTCTCCGGCAAACATTTCCTTATACTTGGCAATATTGTTCTTGATGGTTTCCTGGTCTTCGCAGTGGGCGGCAATCAGCATGTCTGTACCGTTGAAGATGTTCAGCAGGCTGTTCATCTTGTCTACCAGCATGTTTCCGGTACTGGAGCCCATGAATAGCTTGATACCGCAGACGCGGTGCTTGTCCAGCTTGCCGAATTCGCTGTAATTGTCGTTTGTTGCGCCGAAGTAGCAGGAATGGTTTACGATACACTTCTCGTTCAGCAAATCAAGTTTGGCGTTCAAGGCATCCAGCGTAGTGGTCACCGGATTTGTATTGGGCATATCCATGATGGAGGTCACACCACCTGCGGCAGCCGCACGGCTTTCGGTGAGGATGTCCGCTTTGTGGGTCAGCCCGGGATCGCGAAAATGTACATGGTCGTCGATGATGCCAGGCAACAGATAGCATCCGGTGGCATCTATGGTCTCGTCACAAGGGGCGGAGAGAGGTTTCCAGTTGGTCAGTACCTCTGCAATGCGCCCGTCTTCTATCACTACGGAACCTTTCACGGATTGTCCTTCGTTGACAATCGTAGCGTTATGTATCAATGTTCTTTTCATATCTTCCTAATATTTGTAGTAAACCCCTATCACTCTATCACCCATCACTTCATCTCCTTATCTACGGTAGGATATTTATGGAACCAACTGTTCCATTTCAACCGAATCACTCCGAATACGGCTTCACCAAAAATACTGCTGTTCATTTTGGAGGTGCCCAGTTCGCGATTAATGAAGATGACAGGCACTTCCTTTACCTTGAAGCCGCATTTGTAGGCGGTGAATTTCATTTCTATCTGGAAGGCGTATCCTTTGAAGCGGATGCCGTCCAGATTGATGGTCTCCAATACCCGGCGGCGGTAACATACAAATCCGGCTGTAGTGTCGTGGATGGGCAGCCCGGTGATGAAGCGCACATACTTGGAGGCAAAATAAGACATCAGTACACGTCCCATGGGCCAGTTCACTACGTTCACACCACTCACATAACGTGAACCGATGGCTACATCGGCACCCTCTTCGGAACAGGCGCGGTAGAGTCGCGGCAAGTCTTGGGGATTGTGGCTGAAGTCGGCATCCATTTCGAATACATACTCATAACCTCGTTGCAATGCCCACTTAAAGCCGGCTATGTAGGCTGTACCCAGTCCTAACTTTCCTTTGCGCTCCACCATGAAGAGGCGTTCGGGAAACTCCTGCTGCAAGGTCTTTACAATGGCAGCTGTTCCGTCGGGCGAACCGTCTTCAATGACAAGGATGTGAAAACCATGTTTCAGAGCAAAAACGGCACGGATGATATTTTCTATATTCTCCCGTTCATTGTAGGTGGGGATGATGACAATGCTGTCTGATGTTTGCATACTTATAGGTAATGGGGGTTATAACTGGGAACAAATGTAATACATTTCTTTTTTATCTGGCAGCATTTTCACACAAATCTTGATTTTGCAAAGTTCTGGCGCCACGACTCTTTCATTTATGTAGCTCCTTCTAACTCCTGACTATAAGGAATGCAGGTTAAATCAAAGAACCATATGCTTGACTTTGAACTTTAGCCTCAATCTTTAGCTATTCCCGTTTCAATCATTAACAGAAAACATTCAAACTATTAAAGAAAAACTTTCGAAGTATAAAGGATAAAGTGGGTAGATATAGGGAGAAAAAGTGCTCTTCAGTCTTGGTCTGTCTATCCCAAGCCTTGGGATAGACAGACCAACCCCTGGGATACATGTCCGCAGGCTGGGGATAAACTTTGTGTAACATAACTCCTGAATAGGGATTGTGCAGGCTGTGTTATTCATAATTGGAGGAAAAGAAGTTTCATTGCCTTCCCCGATAAATAGGGCGATACAGAAAAAAGGTGAAGGATGTGCAGGCTGACAGCAGAAAGATTATTTCAGAGAACATAGTTGCCGACAGGTCAAAGCTAAAGATTATTTGTGTATTTTTGCACCGAATTTATTTCGGTAGGATACCTTATGAGAGGCAATACCGGGGGAAAAAGCGCAAAGCAATGAATATAACTGAACTGCAACAATCTTATGCTTCCCATCCCAATGTAGAGGGGGTGTGCAGGCTTCTGAAAGATAACTCTGTCCGTCACCTATATTGCGGAGGTTTATATGCCTCTGCCGCTTCTTTGTTTTCGTCTGTATTGGTTCAGCGGGCTACTTGTCCGCTCGTTTTCATTCTGGGCGATATGGAGGAAGCCGGTTATTTCTATCATGATTTGACGCAGATATTGGGGACAGAGCAGGTATTGTTTTTTCCTTCTTCGTTCCGCCGCGCCATCAAGTACGGGCAGAAGGATGCGGCAAACGAAATACTCCGTACAGAAGTGCTGAGTCGCCTGCAAAAAGGAGAAGAGGGGCTTTGCGTGGTGACCTATCCGGATGCGCTGGCCGAAAAGGTGGTCTCTCGTAAGGAACTGGGAGAGAATACACTGAAACTGCATGCAGGCGAGAGGGTGGATATGAACTTCGTGACGGACGTATTGCGCAGCTACGGTTTCGAATATGTGGACTACGTCTACGAGCCGGGGCAGTATGCCGTTCGTGGCAGTATTATCGACGTCTTTTCCTTCTCTTCCGAATATCCCTTCCGTATAGACTTTTTCGGCGATGAGGTGGAAAGCGTCCGTACCTTCGAGGTGGAAACACAGCTCTCGAAGGAGAAGAAAGAAAGCATCGTGATAGTTCCCGACTTGAGCCATAGCCTGGAAAAAAAGGGAAGCGGCGGCATGGTGTCGTTCCTCGATTTCCTTCCGTCGGACAGCTTGCTTGCCATGCGCGATTTTCTCTGGCTACGCGAACGCATCCAGACCGTGCACGACGAATCGCTCACCCCACAGGCCATCGCCGCCCGTGAGTCGGAGGAGAATGGAGCCATCACGCTGGAAGGCAAGCTGATTGATGGTGGCGAGTTCACCCTGCGCGCCCTCGATTTCCGCCGGATGGAGTTCGGTAACAAGCCCACCGGAACGCCGGATGCTACCGTCTCGTTCCATACTACGGTACAGCCTATCTTCCATAAAAACTTCGACATGGTGGCAGAGAGTTTCCGCGAATACCTCTCCCGTCACTACACCATCTACATATGCAGCGACAGCCTGAAACAGACTGACCGCATCCGTGCCATCTTTGAGGACCGTGGAGACAACATATCCTTTACCGCCGTGGAACGGACGCTGCACGAAGGCTTTGCCGACGACACTTTGCGTATCTGCGTCTTTACCGACCATCAGCTGTTCGACCGCTTTCACAAGTATAACTTGAAGAGCGACAAGGCACGCAGCGGCAAGGTGGCCTTGAGCCTGAAGGAGCTGAACCAATTCACCCCCGGCGACTATGTGGTGCATACCGACCACGGTGTGGGGCGTTTTGCCGGACTGGTACGTATCCCCAACGGTGACACCACGCAGGAGGTGATGAAGATTGTCTATCAGAACGAAGATGTGGTGTTTGTCTCCATCCACTCTCTGCACAAGGTTTCCAAGTACAAGGGAAAGGAGGGTGAAGCGCCCCGCCTCAACAAGCTCGGCACCGGAGCCTGGGAGAAGCTGAAAGACCGCACCAAGACGAAGATAAAGGATATTGCCCGCGACTTGATAAAACTCTACTCGCAACGCCGCGAGGAGAAGGGGTTCCAATACAGTCCCGACAGCTTCCTGCAACGGGAGTTGGAAGCCTCCTTCATCTATGAGGATACCCCCGACCAAAGCAAGGCTACTTCCGACGTGAAGGCCGACATGGAGAGTACCCGTCCGATGGACCGCCTGGTGTGCGGTGACGTGGGCTTCGGCAAGACGGAGGTGGCTGTTCGTGCCGCTTTCAAGGCTGTGGCGGACAATAAGCAGGTGGCTGTACTGGTGCCCACTACCGTACTTGCCTATCAGCATTTCCAGACCTTCAAGGAGCGCTTGAAAGGCTTGCCTTGCCGGGTGGAGTATCTGAGTCGTGCCCGCACCGCTGTTCAGGCAAAGGCTGTAGTGAAAGGGCTTGCCGAAGGGGAAGTGAATATTCTTATCGGTACCCACCGTATCCTGGGAAAAGACGTTAAGTTCAAAGACCTTGGTTTGTTGATTATTGATGAGGAGCAGAAGTTCGGCGTCTCCGTCAAGGAGAAACTCCGCCAATTGAAGGTGAATGTGGATACGCTGACCATGACGGCTACACCCATTCCCCGTACCTTGCAGTTTTCGCTGATGGGTGCGCGCGACTTGAGCGTCATCCAGACACCGCCGCCTAACCGCTATCCCATCCAGACGGAAGTGCACACCTTCAACGAGGAAATCATTGCCGACGCCGTCAATTTTGAGATGAGCCGTAACGGGCAGGTATTCTTCGTGAATAACCGTATTTCCAATCTGGTTGAGTTGAAGGCCATGATAGAGCGGCACATTCCCGACTGCCGTGTCTGTATCGGACACGGACAGATGGAGCCTGCCGAACTGGAGAAGATAATCTTTGATTTCGTCAATTACGATTACGATGTGCTGCTTGCCACTACCATCATCGAAAGTGGCATCGACATACCCAATGCCAATACCATTATCATCAACCAGGCGCAGAACTTCGGCCTCAGTGACTTGCACCAGATGCGCGGACGTGTGGGGCGGAGCAATAAAAAAGCTTTCTGTTACCTGCTGGCACCGCCTTTGTCCTCCCTTACTCCCGAAGCAAAACGACGCCTGCAAGCCATCGAGAACTTCTCCGACCTGGGCAGTGGCATCCACATTGCCATGCAGGACCTTGACATCCGTGGCGCAGGCAATATGCTCGGTGCCGAACAGAGTGGTTTCATTGCCGACCTAGGCTACGAGACGTATCAAAAGATTCTCTCCGAAGCTGTGCACGAACTGAAGACCGACGAGTTTGCCGACCTTTATGCCGAAGAACTGAAAGCAGACGGAGGCGTCATCAGTGGAGAACAGTTTGTCGACGAATGCCAGGTGGAAAGTGACCTCGAACTTCTGTTGCCTGCCGATTACGTGACCGGCAGCAGCGAACGTATGTTGCTTTATCGCGAGTTGGACGGATTGACACTCGACAAGGATGTGGATGCTTTCCGTACCCGCCTCGAAGACCGCTTCGGTCCGATTCCTCCCGAAACGGAAGAGTTGCTGCGCATCGTTCCCTTGCGCCGCCTGGCTGCTCGGCTCGGGGTGGAAAAAGTCTTTCTGAAAGGTGGGCGCATGTCCCTGTTCTTCGTCTCCAATCCGGATAGCCCGTATTATCAGAGCCAGGCATTCGGCAAGGTCATTGCCTACATGATGAAGTACACCCGGCGTTGTGACCTGCGCGAACAGAACAACAAACGGAGTATGCTGGTGAAGGATGTCAGGACGGTGGAAGAAGCTGTCTGTGTGTTGCAGGAGGTAGTGGCAATGCAGGTGGAGGAGTAACTGTTGCCACTCCTGCCACTAACGTCCGAACTGCAAGGCGAATCCCAAATTGAAGAAAGTGATGTTGTTTTTGAACCAGCTATGGTCTACTCCGTCATCATAGCCGTCCGTGTTGTAAAGTCGTGCATCGGGGTTGGCAAACCAGTCTGCTGTCAGGAAATCACAGCGAATCATACCCGAGAGTTTACGGCTGATGCGGAACTCATAGCCTGCTGCGAAAGTTATTCCACAATATCCTTTATGGAAAAGGTGTCCGTTCCGTTCACCGCGTTTATATGTCCGTTCCTGATAGTTCATATACCCGATGCCGAACGAGAGGAACAGTCCTTGATTCCCGTTGCTCCACAAGGGCCGGTATGTGATGTTGGGGCGTATGCAGTGCAGATGTGCCTTATCCGGCAGGCGTGCCATGCGTAGATAGTCATATTGAAGTCCTGCGGCAAATAGGGGCGTGATGTAGTAGCGGCCTTCTGTCATCAGGTCATATCCCACCCGGTTGCCATTCTTGCTGAAGAAGTCGTTGCGGTTTCCTTCTACATGAGGTAAGGATACACCGCCACCGAAGATGATACTGTAATTTTGCGGCAGGCATTCGCTTTGTGCCAGCAGACCTGTCGCTCCAATGGGGAGTAGGGATAGGCAGAGGAGGAGGAATCGTTTCATGCAGTTGCTGTGAGTTTCTTGGAAATATCGTATTTTTATCGTTTCCCGTATAGCTTGTCTATCAAATCCGTCCGTCCTATCCGGCGCAGTTCGTTTATGATGTTCCTGCGCTCTTCGGGTTTGTACCAGAAGAAGAATTGGCGTTGAGCCAGTTTCTCGCGCTGCGTTTTGGCACTGAATACCGGTTCCAGCGTATAAGGATGGAAGCCCGTGTACCATGCTTCGGTGGCAACGGTCATGGGAGTAGGGGTAAAGTCTTGCACTTGTTCCAGATGGAAGTCCAGTCGCTTGGTGATGACGGCAAGTTCTGCCATATCTTCCTCCTTGCATCCGGGATGGCTGCTGATGAAATAAGGAATAAGCTGCTGGCGTAGTCCTTCTTCATGGTTAATCCTGTCGAATATCTTCTTGAACTCACCGAACTGGCTGAACGGAGGCTTGCGCATGATGTTGAGCACGCGGTCTGACGTATGCTCCGGTGCTACCTTCAGGCGACCGCTGACATGGCGGGCAATGAGCTCGCGGGTATATTCCTGCGTACTTTTGTTAGTGTTCGGGTCCTTGCTCTGGTGCAGCAGCAGGTCATAGCGTACACCGCTGCCAATGAAGGACTTCTTGATGCCGGGCAGGGCATCTACGGCATGATAGATGTCGAGCAGCGGACGGTGGTCCGTATTCAGGTTGGGGCATACCTTGGGGTAGATGCACGACGGGCGTTTGCATTTCCTGCAGACGGCCTCATCCCGTCCCTTCATGCGGTACATATTGGCCGACGGGCCTCCCAAATCGCTCAAATAACCCTTGAAGTCTGGCAGCTCCGTGATGGCTTTCACCTCTTTCAGAATGCTCTCCTTGCTGCGGCTTACGATGAATTTGCCCTGGTGTGCGGAGATGGTGCAGAAGGCACATCCTCCGAAACATCCGCGATGCAGGTTGACGGAGAACTTTATCATGTCGTATGCCGGAATACGTTTTCCCTTGTATTTGGGATGGGGCAGGCGCGTGTATGGCAAGTCGAAAGAACGGTCGAGTTCAGCTTCCGTCAAAGGGGGATAGGGAGGATTGACTACTACCGTCAGCTTGCCGCTCTTTTGCAAGATGCGGGATGCTGTATATTTGTTGCTTTCCTCCTCGATATGACGGAAGTTGGCAGCTTCTTTCTTTTTATCTTTCAGACATTCTTCATGGGAAAAGAGGGTGATATCCCCTTCTTGTACCACTACTTCCTTGTCAAGGTAAACCATTTGGGGAATATCGGCGATGAGCTTTTTGAAGCTTGGGGCGTCCATCTGTGTCTGTTGGCGTTTCAGCCTTTCCGCAAGTTCCACCACCGGTTTCTCTCCCATACCGTAGATGAGTGAGTCGGCTCCGCTGTCGAGGAGGATGCTGGGGCGTACACGGTCCTGCCAATAGTCATAGTGCGTCAGGCGGCGCATGCTTGCCTCGATACCGCCCAGTACGACGGGGACATCGGGGAATAGCTTCTTTAATATCTGGGTATATACAATGGAAGGGTACTCCGGACGCATATCCGGACGTGCATCCGGGGTATAGGCGTCATCACTGCGCAAGCGTTTGTTGGCAGTATATTTGTTGACCATCGAATCCATACAGCCGGGACTGATGCCGAAGAACAGACGGGGACGTCCCAGTTTTTTGAAGTCGCGCAAGTCGTCGCGCCAGTTGGGTTGGGGGATGATGGCTACGCGCAATCCTTCTGCTTCGAGGATGCGGCCTATGACGGCGGCTCCCAAAGAAGGGTGATCCACGTAGGCGTCACCGCTGAAAAGTATTACATCCAATTCGTCCCAACCACGCAGTTCCACTTCTTTCTTGGTAGTAGGAAGCCAGTCTGTAAGGCGATATTCTTTCATTTGCACATTAAAAACTGTAATGTCATCCGTTCTCCGTCGTAAATCTCACGGAAGCCTATCTGCTGCTCGGAAAGATACTCTTTCATGTCATTGAAGGCAGCAGCGTCGTCCATGATGATTTCCAGCTTCTCGCCTTTTCCGGCCTCGCACATGGCTTTGATGGCAGGGATTAAAGGGCTGTAATGCTGTTGTCCGCAGGTGTCGATGGTTTTCATTTATTCTTCTTCTATGGTGTCTTGTTGGGAAAGCCATTGCAGATAGAGCTTGATGAGCTGTTGTAGTCCGAAGGCCTTCATGTTGTTGTGATAGATAACGTCGATACAGAGGTCGAGCAGGTCTTTGCTGTCTTCCTCTTGCGCGGCGATGAGGGAGCGGATGTTCAGTTTCAACTTGTCGAGCACGGTTTCGTCCACAATACCGTTGCTGTCGATGAGATGGCGGAAGAGGCCGTATTTCTCGATGGTGGCAAGATTCTCTTCAGAAACTTCTAAACTACGGGTTCCGCTGGGGTTGGCTTGTATAGTGTACATGATGTTTAATGTTTAGTGGTTAATGTTTAATGATTAATGGAAGCAAAGATAGTTTTTTCACTACAGATTACACAGATTTTCACAGATTATTTATAGGGATTGCTATTTTGTCTGTGTTAATCTGTGTAATCTGTGGTGAGAAAGCGGAGTATGGATGCCATAATTACATTTCTGGATGTTTCTTCCCGGATGCTTTCAAAAGGGAATCCCATGACAAAAGTGCGATAATCACTGCCTTGATAGGCTACGGCGGCGGGTGTGTTGCCGATGGCATAGGTCATGACTGGAAAAGCGGGAGACATGGGCAGGATGCAATCAGGGGAAGTGACCGGATAGCTTTGCTCATTCGGCAGGCGGGGAAGGGTGAAGGTATGCCCCAGTCCCCGGACAGCGATTTTGTCCCCGTCTGTTTTCAGAGAGTTGCCATGCCGGTACTTCAAGATATTCTGAATAAATTCTTTATTGCCCTGCGAGCTGTCCATATCGCTGCCTACGTAGGCACCGCTGACCAGGAGATGACCTCCCGACTGGCAATAGGAAGTCAGTATGCGCTGCATGGGCGAGGAGAATGTTTTGTAGTAGGTATTGCGTGCCGGATTGCTGGAATTGTCTTCTTTCTCAAGTCCGAGGATATAGTCCACTATCGGATAATCCTCCAATGAGAGGATGCCCTTTTCCACAGCCTCGTCGCTGCATGAGACGAAGCTGTAATTTCCGGCTGCCTGGATGGCTTTGCCATGTACGAAGGGGTAATCGAAAGTGTTTCCGATGATTTTCATGCCTTCGTATTCGTCACTGCTCTCTCCCAGACGTCGTCCTGCTTCCTTCCGGCTAAAATTCTGCTGGGCGCCGCAGAGGGAGATGTCATAGAGATAGGGTACGCCGGGATCTTGTGACAAGTCGAAGCCTGCCGCATCGGGGGTGTCTATAACGGCAGGCCCGCTGATGCGGTCAAATCCGTTGACGATAAGTATCTGTCCTTTTTCACGCTTTGCCTTGTAGGCGGCAAGAATTTCCGAAGGGAAGCTTTCGCCACCCCGGTTTACGGCGGTTACTTTAAAGGAATAGACGATGCCCG
>ERZ780070.735-NODE-735-length-13242-cov-3.848866_pt1 | contig 13242 bp, 13 predicted proteins | sample MGYA00511577_ERZ780070 | MGnify/ENA primary metagenome ERZ780070 (study PRJEB29588, sample SAMEA2162530) | human gut metagenome | biome: human gut; feature: human-associated habitat; material: faeces | place: Denmark | collected 2008/2010 ...
AATTGGCTATGCGATTTATTATGAATCTTGATGGTGGAGTTGACCAACTGATTAAAGCTGAACTTGCTAAAAAAGAAGTTAAACGTCTTCGTTCATTAGCAAGTAAGACTGGTAAAAACAATGGTAATCCCAGAGTTCAAAAGACTGCAAAGGATGATAAAATTGTTTTACCTATTAAATAAAGCAAATGTTCTTGCCTTATAATAATAACTTAACCAAAAATCTAATTTACAATGCGTGAAATTGGAACTGTAAAATTTGACTCGAATCAATATACAGATGCTAATATGCTTCTGAATTTTGATTTGATTGACCCTGTTAAACTTAATCGTAATCTTACTTATCTTTGGGGTAAGGATAGTGACAAGTATCCTCTTCTTACTCTTACTGAGGGTCAGGGTGCTGTTACAACAAAAGTTAAGCTGAATGGTGGTGATACTCAATATACTTGGGAAATTGCTCCTCGTCAGCGTGTTACTTCTCGTCTGAAAAAGCTGGTATCTGATAAAAGTGCTATTCAGCCTTACGGAACTGTTGAGGTTGAAATGGAGGATAATTGGTTTATTTATCAGCACACGGCTATTGCTCCTTCGGGTATGCAATGGCGTATTCAGAATGAGGGTATTGCTACTTCGACTGGTGGATACGTTTATCGTTTTACCAATATGTCAGGTGCTCCTATCTCGGCTGATGCTGTTGCAAAAGACTTCATTAGTGGTGCTATTTGGGCATTAGGTGCTTCGACTATTCCGGGTAGCAAGTCTGACGGAAACCGCTCGAATAACCAATCGTTCAGCAAGGCAACCAATCAGTATGGTTACTATCGTTTCTCGAAAGAGATTGCTGGTAACATGGGTAATAAGGTTGTTAATATTGCCTTTGATACTGCATCTGGTGGTGAGCGTAGTCTGTGGATGCCTTACGAAATGAAGATGTGGGAAATCATGCGACGCGAGATGCTCGAAGAGGACTTGTGGTTCTCGGAGTACAACCGCGATTCGAATGGTATTATCCACTTAAAGGATGAAAAGACTGGTGAGGCAATTCCTCGTGGTGCTGGTGTTCTTGATATTCTCAAGGCCGTTGGTAATTATGAAACGTATTCTGTTCTGACACTTAATCGTTTCGACCGTATCATCACTCGTATCTTTGACAATCGTATTGATTCTACCGTTGAGGAACTTGTTCTTTATTGCGGTAAAGGTTTCGCACGAATGTTCAATGATGCTATCTACTATGATGCTCGTCTTAAGAATTACTTTGTAACTCTTGGTGATAATGAGATTAAGAGTGATGGTGAGATGATGTCTTATGGTAAGTATTTTAACCGTTATAAGATGTTTAATGGTAAGATTCTTACTGTTAAGATTGTTGATATGTTCGACCACGGTATTCGTGCTCGTCGTGACCGTGAAGCTGGTAATATGTATCAAGGTTTGCCTATTACTTCTTATAGTGCTGTATTCCTTGACCATACTATGGGTTCGAATGGTGAGCGTAATATTAAGTTTGTTTGTGAAGAGGGTCGTGAGTATAAAGTAGGTGTCTATAAAGGTATGGCTGAACTGCCTGCTTCGTGGGGACTTGCAAGTGGTACTCAACTGTCGGATACGAAGGATATTGCTTCTTATGAAGTTCTTGGTTCGCAAGGTATCAATATTGATAATCCTACTACTTCGTTCTGGCTTGATTTAGCTCTGAACTAAACACCCAATTTGAGTAGTAATAATCGAAAGGTTATTACTACTCATTAACATATAAAAGATTGAATAACTTAAAATGTTAAAAATATGATTAAAGTTAATCGTTCAGTTCGTATTGAATGGAGGAACAATCCTTCTTCTTTTGAACTTCGGAATAAAGATGCTTTCAAAACTGATTTTCTTCGTCTTGGTTCTGCTATTCGTCCTGTTAATGAATTGCTGAGCCGTAGTGAGGAAATGCGAGTTCTTCTTCCTACTGTTGTTGGTGTATCTCCTATTGATAGTTCTTGGCAAGAACGAATCACTACATACTTAAATGATTTTCTTCTTGAGATTCCTGTTCATGGCTTAGAGTTCGATACTTCTTACGTTTTAGATTTAGGTAATCCTGCTCTGAAAAGTAATATCGACGAACTTATTGGTAAACTTAAAAAAGCTGATAAGATTAAGAATGAAACTGGTTCGGAACTTGAAGCTATTGTTCTGAAACGAATTAAGGAACTTGATGAAACGGAACTTTATAAGTATGTTACTTTTGTTAATATTCCCGATTATATTAGTTGGAGATATTGCCTTTTAAGTAGCAAAGTTGCTAATAAGGTTGAAGACATTAATAAGAGCGTCAATATTCAATTTTATCTTACTTCGGATAGTGAGCGTAAAGCACTCAAAGCTGCTCGGACGAAACTTCGCACTGATGCTCTCAAGAAATATACAGAACTTATTAATAATCCGAATAGCGCACTTATCGACAATGTTGTTGTATCGACAGGTAGCGTAGGTGATTATTCAGAATTTATGGCAATGACTGCCGATGATAAGCAATCTGTTCTTCTTGAACTTATTGACAGTGACCCGCAGAAGTTTATTAGTATTGTTGATGATAAACATCTGGAGATGAAAGCTAAGATTACTATTTATCTTTGGATGAATATTATTCGACAACTTCCGAATAGTTCTATCATTGTCGATGCTTCTAATCCGGAAAATGTTATTGGTAATAATATTAATGATGCTATCTCGTATTTCTCGAATGATAACAACAAAGGTATTGTTGCCGAGTGGAACGCGAAGTATCGTAGTTTGAAAGGTTAGTCATGTATGAAACGGTAAAAGAGTTACACATCGAAATAGAGCAACGAATACAGCAGATAACATCTAATAGACATCGGAGTATTGCTCCTCAGTTTATTGATATGATGCTGAATCGAGCTGCCGTTAAATATATACAAACTAAATCAAATAGGAAAACTAATTATAAAGGCGAAGGTCTTGAAGATAGTAAAAAACGTGTAGATGATATTCAATCATTAAAACGTGAAACTCCGTGGCTTAAACTTAAACGTGATAAGCAAGATGCGGATTATCCAAATAGAGCTTTCGTTATTCTTCCGGGTGATTATCTAAAACTTATTTCTTCTACTTCTCGATTAACTTATGGTAAAACTCGACTTGTTGAGAATTTACATGAAGTTTATCCTGATGATGAAGTTAAGAATTTGTATTATCATCTAATAGATTTGTCTAAAATTGCCTTAACTGGTGATGAATTTAATGGACAAATTATTGTTAATGGGAATGAGATTGATATTTCAGATATTCTTTCTCTTTATGATAGTGATTCAGATGAGATTGATTTGTATGAAATTGCAGGTTTAACTTGTGATAGATTACGTCAAACTCTTTCTAATGAATATAATGTTTATTGGGAGAATCTGATTGGTCGTTATTATAAAGATTGTATTATTATTACTTCTAATGCAAAAGATGAAATTGCATTAAAAGTTAATAATACAGACATTCCTGTTATTACTTATAATACTACTTATGACGAGTTCATAAATGTAGGAAATAAGTTTTCTGAAAATGATTTAATTGCTACCGAAAATATTCGAGCTACTCTAAATAACTTCTATGGTAATAAAAATAGACATCTTAATCCAATAAGTGAACTTGTTGATGATAGGTTGTTTGTTTATTACGGTGATGATTTTTGTGTTGATGCGGTTAAGATTTCATATATTAAGAAACCACGTCTTTTTAATATTGATATTAACCAAATGTCAGATATGGAAGTTACACCTGATTTCATAGATAGTGTAGTTAGCGATATTCTTCTTGTTCTTAAAGATGACAGTTTTAGTGCTGTTAAACAACAATCAAATTTAGAATAGAAAATGAAAAGTGTAATTGTCGCAAATGATTTTCTGACAACACTTGCTAATAATGATGTTAGCAAGCTGACTCGCGGACAAGCTGTTCTTCTTAATTCGGCTGGTAAAGTCGTTGCAGCTGCTTCGGATGTCAAGGATGATGAGATGTTGCAGTTTGTTCTTGGTCTTGGTGATGGCAAGGTTAAACGCGGCGTTTGGATTAATCCTAAGTGGTCGAAGCAACATAAAGAAAAATATCTTGCTCCTGCTGGTAAAACGTATAAGTTTACGAATCTTGTAGCTAATCGTGGTATTGGTTATCAAGGTTTCGATGCTGAGGTTATTATCTCGTGCAAACCTATTAATTCGTTTGGTGGTTATCCTCTGGAAGTTTACAATGCCAGCGTAACTATCAACGGAATTGACGAAGCAAGTGCAGATATTATTGCTCGTCTGAAAGTTGAGGTTGAAAAGACTTTGACTAAGATTAATGCTCGCTTTGGTGCTGATAGCATCACGATTGATGATTTCACCGAAGCAAGCGTTACGTTCACTGGTGCCGCAGGTTTTGAGTATTATGTGACGTTTGATGGTATTCTTCGGGCTACGCTTGAAGAGGGTGACGAGAATCAAACTCCGGTTGGTACTTATGACCAAGTTGCTAAACTTGAGAAAGAAGCAGATGTTGCCGGTGTAGGTTATAATCCTAATTTCAAGGAATATGACCGTGTTTATGGTGATATTTTTACAGCTACCGAGGGTGTTATGTATGACACTTATGTAATTACTTCTCGTGCTGATTTTACACATCCTTTTAATTTACATACAGAGGGTTTACAGATTACTCAATTTATTGCTATTGACAATACTAAAACTTCTGCAATTACTGCACTTGAAGGGGTATTAGCACTCATTAAGTAAGAAATTGATTTGTTAAAAATGTAACCACAAGGATAACTCCTAATGCTATTAATTGTGGTGTTAGGAGTTATTCTCTTAATGATGCTAATGTTATGTGACAAGTGGGCGTGCAACCTCCTGCCCCACCGGGGAGCGAGGCCGCAGGCCGAGCCATACAAGTTGCACCATTATTATTATTAATCGTCATATAACAATAAATACGATTAGTATTATGATAAAGAAAATATGGAATAAAATAACTACTTTTTTAAGTGGTTATTATTCAGAACATAAAGACGATATTATTATTGGTTTCGTCATTGCTACTGTCGTAGGTATTTTATTTAAGGCTACTGTTGCTACTTGGTTTATGAGTTTATGGATTACATTAGCTTATCAAATCATTACTTGTGGTATTCAAGCTGCAAGAAAGAAAGCAATAACTGGTCTTAAAATTCATCCTATTATTATTAACTTTGTAGTTGGAGTATTTATTTCGTTATTGTTCTTGGTATGGCAGTAATTAATCTTCGAAATGTTGTAGCGCTCGGTGTGCTTGAAGATGGTGTATATCCGAGTGTTTATAATGGCCAAACCGGAGAATATATTGGTACAGTAGATGGTGAAGGCGCTGGTGTTAAAACAGTTCCTACACTGTATATGTACTATCGAAAGAACGGCCACCTATATTTATATAGGACAAAGGAGAGGATTGAAATAGACTTAACTAATGTAACTGCTTACGATAATAGTGCTCTATTTAAGCTAACTGAAAAATCTGATATTAGTTCTGCAAAAATTACTGAGTTTGAATCTCGAAATATTGATGTAGGACATTATGAATATAAAGTTCCGTGGGTTAAATCAACTCAACAATATCTTTATATACTTGTACCGATTGTTCGTTCTATACATACAATTACAGTACAAGGCATCATAAGTAATCAGATATTCACTCTTACTGGTATTTATGTTCACGAGGGTAAATCTTGGTGGATTTATCGGACGAATGTAAAGACCAATTTTGATTTTAATGATGCTGTTAATGAGATTCTTGATGTTCAAGTATATGTTCGTGAGCTTACAGCAGAGGACTTAAATCCTGTTGAACAACTTACAAAACTTTTATTTGAACATATTAATAATAAGTTTAATCCTCATGAGGTAACAAAAGAACAAGTTGGTCTTGGCAATGTTGATAACACTGCCGATATGGATAAACCTGTATCTCGACCTCAGAAAGAGTACATTGATGCTCTTGAAAATAGGATTAAAGGTTGGTTCAAACAGTTGAATGTTTGGATTAACAATCATGTTGCAGAAGTTAATAAGAAGTTTCAAGATGTTTGGGCTGCTATAAACAAGAAACTTGATAAAGAAGATTACGAGAATGATAAAGATAATTTCAATGCTCATATTCGTAATTATGATAACCCTCATAGAGTTACTGCCGCACAAGTTGGTTTACCAACTGCCGCAAGTGACATTGAGAAATTAAAACAAAAAGCTCAAGAACTTCAAAGTTTGCTTATTAATAAGCAAGATAAAACTTCTGAAGAACTTGTTACTGATAATAAACGTATTGTAGATGCTATTAATGAGATTTATGGTATTGTTGTAGAACACAATAATCATGTTCGTAGCAACAGTATTAATCAAATTGAAGTTACAAGCGAAATTCCTACTACGTTTGAAGATGGTACACTTTGGATTCGTATTCCTCGAAATGAAGAAGATTATATAACAATTAAGATTGAAGCTGTTCCGGTTGATTCTACTATACGAATGATTAATTCGGAAGGTAAAGAATCAGCAGGTATTGGTAGTGCAAGTCTTGAATGTTTAATTCAAAGTCGTTTACATTATATTGTAGAAAAAGAGAATTACATTACAAAAGATGTTTATGTCGATGTAGGTGTTGAAGATACGGCAATTAACGTTGTTCTTACACCTAAAACTAAAAAGACATTAACTGTAAATGTAACTCCTGATAATGCTTTAATTATATTTACTGATAAACCTTCTAATGTAGTTATTGCTCAAGGTACTGGTACTCTTACATATGAAACTTATGATCCGCGTGATATTTTAATTCAAGTTAGTGCAAGTGGATATGAAACTTACGAAGAGCGTATTACATTAGATGAGAATATAATTCGTGATATTACTCTTACAGCTCTACCGGTTGAACAAGGTGCTGTAAGTCTTACGGTGGTCGATAGCGAAACAAAGGCCAAAATAGCCACATACGTCTATGATAAGGACACGGGTGGTATATTAGGTCAAGTCACAAAAGATACGCCGCTACAACTCACCGGAGATGTCAATACGAGCCGAATTTTAAGGTTTGTTTCGTCGGGTTATATAGAGGTTGAACAACTGGTAACTTATGCAATTCCTACCGCAGAAGTTACTGTTGAAATGGATAAAGTTCCAGTTCAATCTGGTACTATCTATGCAACTGCTGTAAATACTGAATCTACTGTTTTAGACGGTGTTACGTTTGAGTATAAACTCAGTACTGAAAGTGATTGGAAACCTCTCAATAATGATGAATCGACTGCTGGTAAATCTGAGGCTGTTACAGCTCCAGTTGGAACAAGTGTTGATTTCCGAGCTTCTAAAACTGGTTATATAACTAACACTGGAACTGGTACGATTAATTCTACTGGTGAACATAGTGTTACTATTGTACTTGAAGAGGTTCCGCCTGAACCTACTACTAAACAATATTATATCCATGCTGTAACTGAGGAATCTGTTAATATCACAACAGGTGTTCATGGTTATTTATGGAATAATAATGGTTGGGTTGAACAAACTTTACAAGGTGGAGCAATGGGATTTGCTTATACTGGTGAACCCGGAACTTCTATTCGTGTTAAGTTTACTGCTACCGGATACAACGATACTGAAAAAGATATTGTTTTAGAAGATGGTAGTACAGAACCGATTGATGTTAAAGTCGTAATGACAGAGGAAACTCCTCCTCAACCTACAACTAAGGAATATTTCGTATTCGCTGTTACTGAGAAGAACGCACCTGTTGAAACAGTTACTGCTGCTTCTGTATTAGTTGATGATGAATGGATTCCTCAAGATTTACGAACTGTTGTAGCAAGTATCGGATTTAACTATACTGCTATACCGGGAACTGTTATTAAAGTCAAATTCGTTGCTACTGGATTTATTACTGAAGAAATTGATGTTACTCTTCAAACTGAAAGTGATGAATCTTTAATCATACCTGTTACTCTTCATTTTGAGGACGGTATTGATTATATGCAAATCGAAGGTGACGGTACTAAACATCCTATATTTAGGGTTGGTAATGTCGAATCTAATTAACGGTTTAATGATATGAAAGAATCAGTAATTCGCAAAGTATTTTGTGCCTTAAACTGGCCTCCGAAAACTGGTGCTTTTCAGAAGTTAATTACTTTTGTAGTTGAAGGTTTAGCCACTAAGGCTGAATCTTCAACTGTTCAACAATTACAAACAAAAGTAGAAACTCTTGAAAGTACTGTTAATACATTACAAGAAACTGTTACTACTTTAAGTGGTAAAGTAAGTACATTAGAGAGTAATTATACTTCTTTGGAAAGTCGTGTGACTGCTCTTGAAACACCACAAAGTTAATAAAATTCTACAACTATGGCACAACTTAATCTTCTTGAACGAGCTACGGAAGCTGTCGTAATGCTTAATGGTAATCGTCGGCAGGTTCTTGATATGTGGCTTAATGGTAAAAAAGTTTGGCCAATAGATGAACCTGTTGTAGAATTAGCTGTTGATAAAACTCTTGTTATTCTAAATAAAGATAATAATTATCATGATACCATAACTGTTTTCGCAAGTGATACAGCTGAATGGGAATTTGGTAATTAGTTTGTTATTATAGTTAATCGACCAAAAAAAAAACAAATGGCAACTATTCCGAGTTATTTATCATGGGTTCCTAAAACTGGTACTGGAAATGCACAGATTAAGATTAATTCTGTGAATCCTTATACTGGTCGTGCAGATAGAAGCACTAAAGTTCCCGGTAAGATTGTCGGAAAGACTAACGCAGTTACAGTCACGGTTCTTGAAAAGGCTGCTGATGAATTTATTACACCTGATGGTTTAACTATTAATGTTGCTAAAGGTGGTGAAACAATTCATGTAACTGGTAAGTCTAACTCGAAACTTCTTACATTTACATGGAAAACTAACTTCGGTATTGCAAATGTAACATCATTTAAGGTTAATGGTAGTACAACTGCTACGTCTGGTACTGCTATTACTGGTGACCCCGGTGCTACTGGAGAATATACTTATGATGTTACTGTTGTTGTACCGAAGAATGAAACTATTAAAGCTCGTTCTGCAACTCTTGAAATTAAGGGTGAAGGTTCGACTGTTGTTAAAACTATTACTATTACTCAGGCTCTTGGTGACAGTTATCTATATCTCAATTCGCAGGGTACAACTACTGCAACTGTTACTATTCCGAAGGGTGGTGGTGAGCAGACTCTGAGGGTTCTGTCTAATGACGAATGGACGTTCGAACCTGCTGAATAAATTAATTAATCATTTATGAGTGTTATCGCTAATAAATGGAATGACGGGAGTGGAGATTCAATTAATATTGAATCTCCCTCTTTTCAAGGAAATCAGACTGTTAAAATTTTATCACCTGTTCAAAAAGGTACTTCTAAAAGAAGTATGAAGTTTATTGGAAAGTGTAAAAAAGATTCCAGTAAACAAGTTATTCTTACTGTTGAACAAGAAGCATCAACTTATACATATGATTTAACGTTAAATAGTGATAATACTGAAATTGCCGCAAAAGGTGGAACTGCAACTATTACAGCTGTATTTAAAACGTATCGTAATGGTAATTTAGTTAGTACAGATAATGTTACACCAGTTCTATCAGGAAGTGCTACTGGATTTTCTATATCTGGTACTACGGTTACTGCAAGCAATCGAACTACTACAGCTGGTAACAAGAGAGCTATTGTTGTAACTGGTAAATATTCAAATACATTTGATGGCCAAACAGTATCATCAACTATTACTATTTATCAAGAAGCCAATGAGGCTTCTTATGGTGCTTTAACAGGTGGTTCTGTTTTAAGATCTGATATTCCTGCAAGTGGTGGAACTTCTTCGACCATTATTTCTAATATGTCGCAAACAATTAGTTATACATCTGGTTCGACTCGTGCTGGTACAGTTACTTATTCAAAAACAGATGAGATTACAGTTTCTTCTCTTGGAACCACAGTTAAGGCAAGAACTAAGGTTGGACAAGTTACTGTAACTTATACTGGTGAAGGTGGTGCAACTGCCAATGAAACCGTTGATATTTATCAATCTGAAAATAAAGTAACTAACAGTAATTACAATCCACGAATTACTGTTTACGGAACTCCTACTATAAGTATCGGTAATGGTTTGACAGCAGCTGGTGGTTCTGCGACTGTAAGTGCTTCTGTTACTAATACTGAAACTTATAATGCTTTATATCGTTCTGGTGCTATTGGCCCGAATCAAACACGAAGCGTTGGTGGTAGTTTATCAATTTCTATGACTGTTAATGGTAATAGTAGATTCAGTTTATCTGGAAATACGATTACTCATAGTAGTATGGGAACTAATGAAACTACTGATACTATTACTATAAAAGCTGTAAATGACGGAGATAGTTCTAAATCAGCTACGACTTCTAAGAGTATAACAAACAGTAAAACTGTTAAATCTATTTCTGGTGGTGTTTATGAATATGATTCTGTAACAGCTGGTCCAATTACGAATGCTACGATTCCTGCAAGTGGTGGTTCTGCTACTGCTAAAGCTGGAAATGGTACTCAAAATTGGAGAAAGTCTGCTACTATTACTACTTATCAATATGATTCTGGTTCTACAAAAGATGTTACAACTGAAAATGCTTTAACTGGAACAAATAATGTTTCACCGAGTATTGCTTCTATTGAAGCTACTGCACCTTCAAAAGGAAGCACTGTTTCTTCTCAAACTACTATAAAGAATCAAGCTGTTATTTGGTTGGCTAATGGTAAACTTGCAATTGAAATGATGTATATTTATCAAGAAGCCAATGAGATTGTTTCTTATAATTACTCAGAATGGAAAATTATTCTTAGGGCTGATCCTACAACAATTCCAGCATCTGGTGGAACTTCACAACTTACAAATAATGGTATACGAGATAGAATACCTGTTTATACATCAGGTGCTACTGGAAGTAGTACTAGTGTAGTTTCAATTCCTTTATTGAGTATTAGTGGAGATGGATTTACATTAGCTAATAATATTGTTACAGCATCTAAAAACAATGGTGGAGCTCGAAGTTGTACAGTAACAGCATCAATGAAAGGAGTTACTTCTAAATCTGTTACTATTACTCAATTAGCTGGGCCTGATGGTATTGATTATATGCAAATAGAAGGTGATGGAAAAAGTCATCCGATTTTCAGAGTAGGTAATACTACAAGAAGTATTGAACCTACGTCTGTTAATCAAAACTCTGACATTACATCTGATAAAGATAGTAGTATATTCGCAAGTCTTAAACAATTATTGTTTAAATTCATATGATTATGGCTAAAAGCAAAAGCGTTCTTAAAGAGTTTTTTAAATCTGGTAAGATTCCTATTGAATCTAATTTTGCTGATCTTATTGATAAAATTCCCGTAGGGGGGGAGTCAAATAAAGACACTACTTTAACTACTTTTGATACTGAAAATCCTTATGTAAGGGGATATCGTTTTATTGTTCCTGATGATTCTTTAACATATCTGATATTTGGTTTATATAATGATACTGAAAGAGTTATACTTCCTTATATAGTAATTAAATGCCATACAGCAAACCCTATCGAACAAAGTAAATCTATTTCAGTTACTTATGCAATACTTACTGGAAATCAAATGATGGATTGGTATCTTGCAATGAATGCTCAATTGCATGAAGTTGATGATGCAACTCTTATTAATAATATGCCATCTGATTTGGTTTGGAATCCTATCAATAGCAATCCGAATGTTCGTGTTGTAGTAGATGGTAATAGTACATTTATTTTACATCCTGTTGAACAAAAAAATAACTGGTATGTTGGATATGCAATAGAACAGGTTGTTAATATAGGTCAAGGCAATGCTGTATATCGTTATCATCCTAATAATAATTCTCCAACTATTTGGAATAATGATGATAGCACCATAATTGCAGATTTAAGAAATACAAGCAAATTCAATAAAAAAGCATGGTAGATTCTAACTGAATAAATACCGGAGTCTACTATTATAACTAATAATCAACTTTAATATTTATTCAATATGGCAACAAAAGCTCAGCTTAAACAATATTTTGAAACAGGTAAAATACCTACACAAGCTCAATTTGGTGAGTTAATTAATTCTTTTATAAATATTCCTTCTCTAAATACTGAGGATCGTGGTAATCAAAATTTATTTTTTGGTAATGGAGAAGAGAATCCTTATATTCGAGGTGTTAGAACTGTAAGTAAAATCGTTAGTACTAACGTTATTACTATGTTTATTTTTTCTACACATAATAATAATAATAATGCTTCTTCATTCCCTTTATTTATTCTTAATAGAATAAGTACAAGAGCTACAAGTTTAAATGATGAACGAGCAATATTGAGATATTGTATTCCTAATAAATTAAATATTGATACTTTCGTTATGCATGGTTTAGATTGTGATAATTCTACTGATGATGAAATTATAACAGAAGTTAGTAATTGGGAATTTAAACCATTTGAAAAAGATAATTTTAATCATAACATATTAAATATATGTACTAATATAAGTGGTACATTTAGTACATTTGTATTTAATTTAGCTGATATCAATGTTGAAGGAAATTCAAAAACATTACCAATTGAATTAATGGTTATTATTGATGATAATGTAAGATTTACAATAGACGGTCCATATTATATTAAAGATAATGTTGATAAGGATTCATTTCCAATTGATTGGAATGCTCTTATATCATTACTTGATAAATGACACAAGAAAAAAACAAGTAACATATATTAAAATAAGGGTGATAAATATGTATAACCAAATGAATCCTTATCAGTTTAATAATGGTATAAAAAGAATAAACTGGAGTAGTATTTTAAACAATACACAGAAGACACTTAATGTTATTAATCAAGCTATACCTATAATATATCAAGTAAAACCATTAGTTACTAATGCAAAAACTTTATTTAGAATTGCTGATGCTGTAAAAGATAGTGAACCATCAATAAGAGAAAAGGCTACAAGCCAAGAAGAAAAAAGTAATCTACAGTTCTTTCTATAGATTACTTTTTTACTTTATAATTAGGACAAACAAGATATGAAGAATAAGTATATGTGTCTTTACTATTTTTAACTACTTTAACATAGCTTTTCATACTATCACATTCGTTATTATTAATATCAGTTATTTTCTCTATATAT
>ERZ780070.752-NODE-752-length-13068-cov-3.026358_pt1 | contig 13068 bp, 12 predicted proteins | sample MGYA00511577_ERZ780070 | MGnify/ENA primary metagenome ERZ780070 (study PRJEB29588, sample SAMEA2162530) | human gut metagenome | biome: human gut; feature: human-associated habitat; material: faeces | place: Denmark | collected 2008/2010 ...
TAATCTACCCTAATATTATTATGCAAAATATTTATAAAATAAATTCTTTTGTATATAACTATATAAACTAAATTAACTCTAGATAGATCACTTGCACTAACCTTAATCACTTTAGATAGCTTAAGTCCATTTGAACCATTTTAAAGCCCTTAATAATACCCATTTTAGGCTTAATATATTTTAAGCTCCCATCGATTTCCTTATTTTTTAGATAATGAAAAACCATAGCAATAGCCATTGATATAATCATTGGAAGCCCCAATCTCCAAATCAATTTTTTTAATGGCCTTGAGGCCATATTATTTTGTTTTATCTGTTCCACATTTTTCCTACTTAAGCTCATAAAACAAAAAAATGTGCAAATCCAGCAACCGGACTTACACATTTGTTACACGTTGTACTTTAATTTTAGCACTTTTTTATATGTTTTTTTATTCTTCGATAAGCTTAAACATTTTTCTTTCACTTAAAATTACTACTGGAATATAAACTAAATTAACAAGTATCCAGCTAATAGGGAAGGCGGCATATAGCCAGAATATTGTATGGAAGCTTGTCGTTTTAAATAGTGTTAGTAAGAATAAAATACGAGTTCCTGAGCAGCCTATCATCGTAATAATAGCAGGTGGGGTTGATACCTTCATACCTCTTAGATAATCACTATTAATATCCATCCAGCCATCAAGGAAATAGGTAAAACCCATGATATACAATCTCTGACGCCCAGCCGCGATCGCATTTGTAACAAGCATACCTCCAGATTTCTTAATAAAAATAGATAAGAGTAATTTTGGAATGCTTGCACATAATATGGCACATATAACCCAGAAAATCATCATCCATGCTACACTATACCAATAGCATTTACGAATATTTTCCTTCTTTTTAGCACCAAAGTTTTGGCCTGTGAAGGAAATAAGACCTACTGCAAAGGCATCTAGCATCGCAAAAATATAACCCTCAATTTGACCCGAGGCAGATGCTCCGGCTACAATTTCATCCTGTGAAATTAAAACACCATCAATATAATAATCCTTTATGGTATAAAGAGATGATTGAATTAAAACATTGGGAATAGAAAAGGCAAGACCCTGAAGACCAGCGGGAAGACCAATTCTTAAAATATCAAAAAGCTCCTTTTTAGATACCCTAAGTTCATTAAGTCTTAATTTTACAAAGCCATTTTTATTAATGACAAACCATAAAAGGGTTAAAGCTGCCGATACAAGCTGGGAAATAACGGTCGCAATCGCAACTCCTCTTACATCCATCTTAAAGGCACAAACAAAAAGCAAATCACAGCCGACATTAAATAAGCCTGAAATAATTAAAATATACATTGGTCTTTTAGAATCACCTAAGGCCCTTAGCATTTGCGAGCCAAAGTTATATATCATAAGCATTGGTACACCTAAAAAATAGATTTTTAAATAGGTTGTAGCCTTAGTAATAATCGATTCAGGAGTATCCATCAATTTTAATAGGACCGGAGCCATAAAAAAGCCAAATAGCCCAACAACAATACCACCTACTACCGCTACAATCAACGCGGTATGTAAAATACGATTAGCTCTTTTTTGATCTCCTGAGCCCTTAGCCATTGAAATACAAACATTAGCACCGGTTGCAAGTGATACTAAAACCGTTACAATTAAATTAATTAAAGCGTTATTTGAACCTATCGCCGACATGGAAATAGCACCATCACCAAAGGTTGAAACACACCACAAATCAATTGTTGTATACAAAAGCTGGAAGATTGTTGTCATCATCAAGGGTAAAACGAATTTAGGTATTTTAAAAAAAAGATTGCCCTTCGTTAAATCGATTTCCTTTGTATTTTCCACACTACCACCTCATTAATGCATTTTGTATTATAAAACTATCAATTAACTTTTGCAACAAATATTAGCTTTTTAATATAATATATACATAAAAAAAGTAAGCAAATTAATGCTTACAATCTTAAATTGATCTTAAAATATAATCCAGCCATGGCTAATTAATAATTCAACTAGCTGATTGGAAATTAAAGCGATAAAGATACCCATTAAGGCCCCGACAAAAACATCACTAGGATAATGAACATATAAATACATTCTTGAAAATGCGACCAATACGGCTACTGCAAAAAGAATCACACCTACCCAAAATATATGGGCCGCAATTATCGTTGCACACATAAAGGCGCAAAGAGTATGACCTGATGGGAATGAATAATCCTTAGGGGGATTAATTAATAAATTAACCTCATCATTTTTAGTAAAGGGACGAGCTCTTTTAGAGATTCTTTTTACAAATATGTTACAAATAAGAAGCTCTAGCGTTAATGCCACAAAAATTTCATATCCAACTGCACGTGTTGATTTCAATGAAATCAATACTACACCTAAAACCATCCAAACAATTGAATAATTAAAGAAGGTAGATATGTTTTTCATGATAAAATCCATAAATTTACATTTAAAGTGCAAGCGTATAAATTCTAATATCTTAAAATCCATATTCTACTACCACCTAATCTTAAATTTTATTAAAGTGGAAACTCCTTCCTTAATTTTTTAGGCTCTTTTTTTATCTTGCGATTTGCTTCGCAAGCTTTTGGTCATCCTCAGATACGATATAATCCTCAAGGCATTTAGCAACATAGCTAAAGCTTTCATTAAGCTTTAAAGCGTCTTCCTTAGAAGGACGCCCTAAAACCCAATCAACAATCGGAATATATTGATCACGAGAAATACCAATTTTTATTCGTTTAAATTCATCACTATGAAGATTAGCAATAATGCTCTTAAGGCCATTATGACCACCAGCACTACCCTTCTGACGAAATCTAATCTTACCAGGTGTCATGTCTAAATCATCCGAAATAACAACTAAATCCTTAGCATCGATTTTATAAAACTTCATTACAAGAGAAATACTATCACCTGACAAATTCATAAAGGTTGTAGGCTTTAATAAAATAGCCTTATGACCCATTAAATTAGCCTGACAGATATAGCCCTTAAAGGCCTTCTCCTCCTTAAATGTAAGTCCTAAATTAGATGCTAATACATCAATTGTATCAAAGCCAACATTGTGGCGAGTATGCTCATATTCTGACCCAATGTTACCTAAACCAACAATTAGCTTCATTATAGTAGGTTACGCTTTGTTTTATCATAGCTATATGTAAATAAGCCTGATAATGATTCATCATTAATAATACGTAAAATACCATGTCCAAGAACAGAACCAACAGATAATACCTTAATCTTTGGTGAAGACTTTGACTCTGGCTGAGCAATTGTATTAGTAATAACTACCTCTTTAATAGCTGATTGATTAATACGATCAATGGCAGGACCTGAAAGGACACCGTGAGTTGCACAGGCGTAAACCTCCTTAGCTCCCGCATTAATTAAAGCGTTAGATGCGGCTACAAGAGTACCGGCTGTATCAATCATATCATCAACAATAACACAAACCTTACCCTCAACATTCCCAATAATGTTCATAACCTCAGCCTTGTTAGGCTCAGGACGACGCTTATCAATAATCGCAATAGGTGCCTCTAATACCTGAGCAAAGGCACGAGCACGTGTGACACCACCATGGTCTGGTGATACGACACAAACATTAGGTAATTCTTTATCTAAAAAGTAATTAGATAGGACTGGTAATCCCATAAAGTTATCAATAGGTATATTGAAGAAACCTTGAATTTGCGCAGCGTGTAGATCAAGAGTAATTACACGATTAGCTCCAGCGGTCTGAATTAAATCTGCTACAAGCTTTGCACTAATAGGCTGACGAGATCTAGCCTTACGATCCTGTCTTGCATAACCATAATAAGGGATTACTAAGGAAATAGATTTACAAGAAGCACGCTTAAGCGCATCACACATAATTAATAATTCCATTAGGTGATCGTTTGCAGGTGCAGAGGTTGGTTGAATAACAAAAGTATCACAGCCACGAACAGTTTCATTAATGCTTACATTGATTTCGCCATCCGCGAAATGAAGCACCTCACAATCTGAAAGTGGTAAACCACATGCATTTGCAATCTCCTGTGCTAGTGCAGGATTTGCACTTAAAGTGAATAATTTGATTTTCTTTCCATCTAAAATAGCCATATTCTAAAACTCCTATATATTTAATTTTTTTTATTCCATTTGTTATTATACAATGCTTATTTGTTTTTTTCAAATGTTAGCGTATTTTTCTTAAAATAAAGCGTTATCACATTAGCTTACCGATATAAACACGATGGTATTTAATTTTCTGAGCCATTTTATGGAGCTCATGATTATCACCAAAAACAAATAAAGCTGTACCGCTACCAGACATTCCACATACAAAGCCCATAGCCTTTATCTTTAAGGCTAATAGCTGTAAATCAGGCTTAATATTAAAGGCTGATTCCTCTAAATCATTGAAAATATTTTGCTCAAGAAGCTTTAAATCGCCCTTTGAAAGAGCCTTCTTGATTCCCTCAAATTGCTCCTTATGAACATTAATATTTCCCAATGAATAGCCATCATATACCTCCTTAGTGCTTAAGCCATAAGGAGGCTTAATAATTGCCACATCAAGATGCTTATAGGGCATATCAATAACACTAACATTTTCTCCTCTTCCGCTACAATAGGCAAGCCTTTGATAAATACAGTAAGGCATATCAGAGCCAAGCTTTTTAGCCATTTGGGCTAGCTCATCAAGAGACATATCTAGCCTAAAAAGGCGATTAAGACCTCTTAGGGTAGCCGCTGCGTCTGCAGATCCTCCACCCAGACCGGCCTCTGACGGGATATTCTTTTTAAGGGTAATGACAATTCCCTTATCAATATGAAGCTCATTTAAAAATAAATTAGCTGCCTTATAAACAAAATTATCCTCAATATTTATGTTAGTATTATCAATTAATAAAATACCCCCATCCTCCTTAAAATCGAAGGTTAGCTCATCATATAAATCAATTGGTACCATTAGGGTATTCATTTCATGATAGCCATCAGATCTTAAGGGACCTACCTCAAGACCTAGATTTATTTTAGCATAGGCTCTTTCTTGTATCATATTATTACCTCAATATTCTCATTTTACCATAGGAATCAATTCCACCAATTCCCTCCCCCTTAGATACTGAATATTCCCAAACCTTATCATAGGGAATTAAGGAATTAAAGGGGGTTGTAGCGACAATTACCGCACAAACGAGGGGATCAAGAGCGTCAATATTTATTCTTTTGGGAGATGATGCCGCATTAGCTCCTGAGGCAATTAAAGCCTCAAAATTAGACTGACAGGCACCAGCATAAATAAAAAGCTCATCCTTTAAATATTTTTCTCTAAGCCTTCTTACCGCCTTATAGAAGGCCTTCGAATTACGATAGCTATTAAGGCTTAAAGGATCTGACTGATTATATGAATCATGACCTGTAAGAACAACAATATCAATATAATATTCATCAACCAAATCTAAAGCATATCGCTCTGATTCATCCTCATCAAGATAAACACATATGGCGTATAATCCTAATTTTTCATATATTTCATTACATTTTTTTAAATATTCAAAATCACTATCAATATGTAATATTTTACCAGTGATGTGCTTAGAGGTCTTATTCGTTAAGTCCCACAAATGCCTATTTGCCCGGCATTTATTTTCATAAAAGATTTTTTCCTTCGCACTTACATAAATTAAATCATCTAGCAAGGCTGTTGCCAGTATTCTTACATATACACCTCTTAAATATGCTATATTATTTTCAATTTTTTCAATATAAAATAAAATGTCACCATGATATTTTTTCCTTATAACATATTCCACTAAACCACCACAATAATATTATACGAGCTAATTCTTATTGTGATAAGGCCATAAGTAATCACTAAGCTTAACAAAATCGCTAACATCTAAGGCCTCAGATCTAACAGACACGTTAAGACCTAAGGAATCTAGCGCCTTAAGCACAAGCTCCTTATCATAGCCCGTTTGCTTAAGATTATTAACTAGAGTTTTTCTTCTTTGACAGAAGGCATCTCTTATAAGCTTAAAGAAAAATTCCTCATTTTGAGCTTTAAAGGGAGGATTGTCAAAAAGCTCAAGACGAATAACAGCGCTATCAACATTAGGCTTTGGCACAAAGATATTACGAGAAATACTTAAAACCTTAGAGGCCTTAGCACGATACTGAATGCATACCGATAAGGCATTATAATCCTTTACATCCGGCTTTGAGCAAATACGGCAGGCTACCTCATCCTGCATCATCATTGTATAGGTCTTAATTCTTGTCGTTTCTGATAAAAGCTTAAGAATAATCGGAGTTGTAATATAATATGGTAAATTCGCAACTAGGGCTATCTTTTCCTCACCCTTAAAATACTTTTCTAAATAAGCATTAATATCAACATTTAAAATATCCTCATTGATTAAAATAAAGCTTTCATAAGAGCCTAAATTTCCTTTTAGAATAGGAATTAGATCCTTATCAATTTCGAATGACATAACCTTTTTAGCACGCTTAAGCATTATCTCTGTAAGGCTTCCAAGACCTGGCCCAATTTCCACAACACAGGTATCACTATCAATTAAGGAAGCGTCTACAATTGAATTCAAAACGTTTTGATCAATAATAAAATTTTGACCAAATTTCTTTTTTATGTAAAAATCATTTTCATTGATTATTTTAAGTGTTTGCTCAACACTACCAATTTTATCCATTAATTTCACCAACTATTTCCTTTAATTTTTGATAGCTAAGACCTAGCATATTAAGCCTATTTAGGAAGGTTTTAGCATTAGGTCGACCAATATTTAGCCTTAAGGATACTTCCTCTCTAAGCTTAGCTGAATTAGCTCCGGTAAGGCCTAAGGCAATAATATTCTGTCTAGTAATATTTCCCTTTATAAAAGTATCATTACTTAAATATGGCCCTAAAAGAGTGGCAATTTCTTCTTTACTTGCGTGCTCAACGCCAACCTTTTTCTTATTTTTAGAAATGCAATCATTTTTCTTGATGAAGCAATCAATTGCATTAGGGACCACCTCATGCACACGCGCTCTTATTTTTTCACCCGGATGGTCAGGATCCGTAAAGATAATGATTTCATTATCAAAGCTTAGGCTCTTAATCATAGCTAGGGTTTCTTTAGAAATTTCTGAGCCGTTTGTCACCACACAGGCTTGATTTTTAAAAACCTGTTTAATTAAGGCCTCATCGTGAGTACCCTCTACTACTACTATTTTTGACATAAAATCTCCTTATAAAATACCCGAATACTTGTTTTTGAGGCAGATGATATTAAGCCTCTAATAATAGGTGAATATTCCTCAAGAGAAATAATATCGCCTGCTGGTGTAATAATTTTTATATCATTTATATCATACTTATCTGAATCAACATGTAAATACGCCCTTTGGGAAACCTTCGTTTCAATATAATAGTATGGCAAGTATTTTTCAGGAATTTGAGCCCTAATTTGCTTCAAATAAAGCTCATCTGCTTGTGATTCAATTTCTCTATATTTATATAAATGTCTTTTTTCAAATGAAAGAGCTAAATCCCTTAAAATATCATCATCTACACTTGTTAGCTGCTTAATCATACCATTAACATAGGAATCATCAAGCAAAACATAGGATGCTAAATCATTCGAATTTTTAATAACATTAATAAGGGCTGAAACAGAGGCGTTAATATGAACATTATTAATGGTTAGGTCATAAACTCTTTTATAAATCGATTGTAATAAAAGCTCATAGGCTCTAGCAACCGGATGATAATAAACCTGCCAATACATATGGTATCTGGCCATTATATAGGATTCAACGGAGTTAACACCTGAGGCTCTTAGGTAAAGCTTTCCTTCCTTAACCATCAAGGATCTAATAATTCTTCTAAAATCGATATTACCATAGCTTGCACCCGTAAAATAGGCATCCCTTGATAAATAATCCATACGGTCCACATCAAGCTGTGATGATGTTAAAGACTCAATTAAAGGATATTTTCCCTCATGAGCAATAACACTTGCTACATCATGGTCAAGACCTTCAATTTCCTTTAATATTTTATTAATTTCGGTATCACCCAAAATAAGCCTAACGGTCATTTCCTCATGTGAAACCTGCATAATATGCTCAAAGGCGTGAGAGTAAGGACCATGGCCAACATCGTGAAGTAAAGCGCTAATTAAAAAAACTAATTGCTCATATTCACTAAGGCTCTCCTTAAGGCCTTCTACTCCTTTTAGGCATAAATTAGCAAGCTCATAGGCACCAAGGCTATGCGTAAAACGGGAATGCTCAGCGGTTTGAAACACCATTGATACACCTGAAAGCTGACGAATACGACGTAAACGCTGAAATTCATAGGTATCAATTAATCGGGCAATAATTTTATAATCTACATTAATATAGCCATAAATAGGATCTCTAAAGACCTTAGTTCTTTCTAATCTTTCAAATTGATACATAAGGAGCCTCCTTTATATATAATCATTATAACACAGCTTTTATAATTATACCAAGCCTAATAAAATTGAACAGAATCATTAAGCGCTTTAATCTTTTCTAGGATGATTCAATGTTTTTCAAAAAATACTTTTCAAAATACTTCTCTTTATGCTATACTTTAATATGTCGTTTTTTGTCAAAAAATGATATTAATTAAATTAAAAATTATTGTGGAGGTTAATATGAAAAGGAAAACGTTAATTGGACTAATATCATTAGCATTAGGCTTTGGTCTTGCAAGCTGTAAGGTTACAACTGAAAGCCCATCTATTGCTAAGGAAATAAGCTTTAGCGGTGAGAATGTAAAGATTGGACAATCCTTCAAGCTTCTTGGCACTGTAAAAAGACAGCACCCAGAAATTAGCAATGAAGGGTCACCTGAATACCCTGTTTATGGTACAAGCATTCCTAACATTACTGATGAAAAAAAGGATGCTCTTCTTGCAGAATCAGACTATCTAAAAAGTAGTAAAAATACCTATGATAGTATGGATAAGGATGGTAATCTTTATTTAAATGGCGAAAAGCTTGATCGTAAGCTTTATAAGCACACAACCGCCTCATATAACTATTATGGGTCTCCTGATGATAATGAAGAGGCCGTAATTAAGGAAATTACTACCGAAGCTAGAGTAGGCGGAAACCATATCACTGGTCTTTACGCTCCAGCAGGTGAGGTTATTACCATTGAAATGTCTGAGGAAGACCTAAAAAGCACTGGTGGTGTTAGGGTTGAAATCGGTCAGTATTCTCAAAATAATCAATTAAATAATATTTGGAAGGCTAGAAATGATTTTTCAAGAATGCCTCTAATGGGTAATGAAATGCTTGCCGATAGTACTACAAGCTATGTAGGAAGCTTCCTTGGTGGTCCTATTTATATCACACCAAATAAACAATGCACCTTCACTGTAAAAATTTCTGGTGCACTTGAATATTGTCACTTCATTTATGGCTTAACTACTAAAGAGGAATTTAATCGTCTAAAGGAAAAATCCGCTCCTTATTTCGATTTAGAGGTTTGGGACAAATGTGTAAGACACTCAGGTCCTAAGGCGTACGCTAGCCTCGATTATGATAATCTTAATCAGATATCTAATTTCTGGCTTAATGTTTCAAACATCAGCCGTCAAATTCCTATGGGCTCTAATTCAAACCTTGGTATTACCTTTATATATGATCCCTTTATCGCAGCTGGTAGTGCGGTAGCCTTTGTTGGCCGTAACTGGTGTAACCTACCTCCTGATTGGATGTCCGGTTCCTTAAATTATGAGAGCTTTGTAACAAATGGAAGCTGGGGTCCTATTCATGAATTTAATCACCATTTCCAACGCTATGGCTTTAATCCTGGTGATGAGGTTACTAATAACGCTATAAGCCTTCTTTCTTATATTAACTACACCCAAATAAGTCAAAATCGTTCTAATCTATCCGGTTGGAACCGTTATTTAGATCCGCAGGTAAGCCTTAAGGAAACTTTAGCTCAATCTGCAAATGGAAATACCATTTCATCCTTAAATACTTACGCTGATATTATTCATACCTTTGGTGTTGATACCTTCATTAAGGCTGCAAAATATGGTAAAGGAAGTGGCGGCGCTGATACCTGGTATAAGGCTCTATCAGAGGCTACTGGCTATAATATGAATTACTACTTCAGCCTTTTAAATCAAAGTGTTTCTGATGAGGTAAAGCAAAGCTATAATAGCCTTAAGCCTTTTATTCCTGTAACCTTGAAGGAACAAACAGGTCGTGTTATTAATCAAAATGATATTATTACAGTTCTTCCGTATTCTATTACTCCTGGAAGCGATTATCAAATTGATTTAGACCAAAGCCTTACTCTTCCTTCAGGCTTTACATATAAGCTTAAGAGCGTTTCAAGCCCTGAAAGTGGTAAGCTAAGCAAAAATAATAATATTTTAAGCTATACTCCTGATGGACTTAAGCAATCAGGAAAGATTAAGCTCGTCCTTGAGCTTAAAAATGAAGCGCTTAATTTAACATCTGAAGAAACAATCATTTTCGAGCTTAAGCCTCAATATCAGGGCATTGATAAGACTACCTATATCTATTCTTCTTCACTATATAGCTCAATAGCTGAGGCTAAGGCAGCTAATTATGCGGGCTACACAGAAAAGAAGGATGAAAGCACTAATAACCATTTTGTTAATGGAGTATCCTACAATAAGATTTGTGTATATCATGGAAAAATCTATATGCCACAGGATGGTAGCTATACCATTTCGGTAAGAACATCAAATCGTAGTAATACGCTTCTTTCCTTAGGTCTTAATACAAATAGCTATACTGATATAATTGATTCACCAAGATCAAATCCAATTAATATTAATAATACTAATAAAACCTTTAAGGTTAAAAAGGGTGATTACATTTATTTTGAGGTAGTTATCCAATCATATCATCCTGATGGCTTTGCGGAGCTATTTGCTAGCTTTGATAATAATTTAAAATCAATTAATTCTGGCTATTTATGTAATGATTTAGGCTCTAAGCCTCAAATTATCGAGCATAGCGATAATTACCCAAGAAGCTATAGTGACTTATCAAGAACAATTCCAAATACTAATGCAAGCGTTGTTTCATACACTGAATCATTCGCTGCCTGGGATGACAATCTAAATATTAAAAATCTTATTGATGATGATATTTCTACAAGCTATCATAGCGTTAAAAATAAGCTTATTACCTCTGAGAACTTTGAGCTTACCATTGATTTAGGAAGCGTTAATAGCGCAAACTGTCTTATGATTACGGGCTATGATCATAATAACCGTCAAAACCCAATTGCACTCCAGTTATATGGAGGTACAAGCCTTGATAATATGACGCTACTTGGTGAGTATAATGATATTAGCTATAATGGTAGAAAAGCAAATTTAAGCTTTAAGGAATCAAGCATTAGATATTATAAGCTTGTTATAACTGATACCTATGAGCATCGCTATGTAGCGATATCTGAGCTTCAAATGGCACTTCTTGCCCAAGGTACTATAAATAATCCTGCCAATGCACGCTATTATATTACTGATAATCAAAGCTTTACTAAGGAGCTTACCCAAGCCTTCTATGGCTATGTAATTAGGGGCAATGGTACAATTGAGCTTGATACTAATAGTAATTATTTTGGTATTAAGGTTAAGGAATCAAATGTTAAAATTAAGCTTACAATTAACGGTAAGGAAGAAATTGTTAGCTTTAATGAGCTATATTATATAAAGCTTAATAGCACTGATAATCATATTAAGATTGAAAGCCTTGATAATGCTTTATCAATTGAAGCCTTTATATATTAATTACGGACGCAAAGTAGGCTGAACCCCGAAAGTTGGAATAGAGTAATTTAATATTATAATTAAGATACGGATTGTTGTCTATATTCTAAAGGACTCAATCCGTTTCTTTTTGCATTAATTCTTCATTCATTATAACGTTTGATATAATCTTCTATATTTTCTTTAAGATCATTCAAAGCTAAGCGTCAAAAATGGAACGTTCCAATCTCTAATAGTAATTTCGTAAAATAAAAAGCCTAAAATAAGGCTTATTTAATAACTTTTAACTTTATAGAAAGGCCTTTTGAGTAAGGTAATTGCTTTCTTAAATCATCTTCCTCATTTTTATTTATAGTTAGCAATGTATCAAATACATAAGTTAGGTATCCATATACATTAAGGTTTTTGGCTATAGCTTTTCAACTATACTATATGCTATAGCTGTAAGGCTATCTTTTTGGGGCCATTTAATAGTTCCTGTTTCAATTCTTTTGTAATATAGCCAAAAGCCATCTATACCCATTCTTAAATCAGTAGAACCAGGTTTTATATAGATTTTATTAATATTAGTTAAATCTATTATAGCTTTTTTAATGCTTTTAAAACATTTAATGAATGATTTTCAGTATAATCATTATTAACATGAATAGTGATGATTGATAATTCTAAATCAATAGTAGTTTTATTACAATCAGCAGTTAAATCAGTTACATCAATAAATTCTAAAGGACTTTCTTTTTCATTTAATTACTTACACCACTTATAATAGCTAGAGCTTATAACATCTACCCGATTTATTTTTAACGCTTACCTTCAATGAAATATTGCTTATCAGTTTTAGTATTTGTATATGCTCTTAGCATAATTGTTCTAGAATCCTTTATAGAATAAAAAAGATATATGAAGTTTCCTCCATATACCTAAGACTATCAAACAATATTAATTTATCAATAATAGATTATAAGCAAAATTATTTCTTACAGACTATTCTTCTCTAATCTTTTCAATTAGCCTTGTATACTTAGAATCGACCTGCATCATGACTATATCTGATATTTTTGTTTTATGAATACGTTTATACAATTCTGCCCAACGAGTATATATTTGGTACTTTAAATATGTTCCATCACAATCTATAATCTTAACATCATTAAAATCTTCAACTTCTTGTTTTTTTGTAACTATAGCTAAGACCCTATTGTTCTTTATTGCATAATTAATAAAATCCATTTTATTTAATAGTTCTAATGATGAAATAG
>ERZ780070.755-NODE-755-length-13065-cov-2.842198_pt1 | contig 13065 bp, 28 predicted proteins | sample MGYA00511577_ERZ780070 | MGnify/ENA primary metagenome ERZ780070 (study PRJEB29588, sample SAMEA2162530) | human gut metagenome | biome: human gut; feature: human-associated habitat; material: faeces | place: Denmark | collected 2008/2010 ...
GTTATGGCAGAGGCAGTTACTGTTTTACATGCGCTTAAAGAGTCAGTTTCAGAGGAAGAGTACAAAATGGTAATTAGACTTGCTGATAAAAGTAGGGAGCAGTTGAGTGACGAAGTTGAGAGAATGAGAGAAGAAACAGAGAAAATGAAAGAAGAAACAGAGAAAATGAAAGAAGAACTCAAAAAGTTACTTGGATTATAGGAGGTTCAACATGAGTATTAAGAAGAGAAACTATTACATGGGCGGTAAGAAACATACTGTAGAGCTTAAGTATGACGGATATATGTATACAGTCATATCTGATGGAGTTTTATTCAAGCAGACACCTAATGAACTGTTTGCGGTTCAGGTTTTTAATGAGATTTAGGAGGATTAATTATGGCAGAGAATACGCAGTTAGTTGAGTATGAATCAAATGGGGAAATGGTAAAAATTTCTCCAACAATGATAAAAAGATACCTTGTAAGTGGCGGTGGCAATGTATCTGACGGAGAAGTAATGATGTTTATGTCATTATGCAGATACCAGCACTTAAATCCGTTTTTGAGAGAAGCATACCTTATTAAGTATGGAAGCAACGACCCAGCCACAATAGTTACTGGAAAAGACGTTTTTACAAAGAGAGCCAATGCGGACCCACGATATAAGGGAAAGAAGGCAGGAATTATTGTAATTAAAAAGGACGGAGCCGTTGAGGAACGAGAGGGAACAATGGTTTTACCTAACGAAACTATCGTAGGTGGCTGGGCGAAAATCTTTATTGATGGAAAAGAGGACGAGTATCAGTCAGTAGGCTTTGATGAGTATGCAGGAAGAAAAAAAGATGGTTCGCTTAACAGCCAATGGGCGAAAAAACCAGCCACAATGATTAGAAAAGTAGCTGTTGTACAGGCTTTAAGAGAAGCGTTTCCAGATAGATTTCAAGGTTTATATGCACAAGAGGAATTTCAAAATGTATCAGATGTAAAACTTGATACAGAAAAGGTTGTTGCTGATGAAATCAAAGAAAACGCAAATAGTGTAGATTTTGACGAGGACAACATAATTGATGTAGAGCCGACCGACACAGCCGACAAGCAGTCAGAGGAGCTGCCGCCGTTCATGCAGAGTGAGGAGAGCTGATATGAGAGTAATTTCACAGAACGGAACAATAGATGTTCCTTATGAAAACTTTGTTTTTTCAATATTAAATAGTAGTGGTGGGAATTATGGAATTGTTGCAGTTAAAAATGTCGCAGAGCCACCGGAACTTTTTATGAACAGCCTTATAGCAACCTATTCCACCGAAGCAAAGGCAATTAAGGCTATGGAAATGCTTAGAAAACAGTATAAGAGATTGGAAACTTTGAAACTTTATACGAAGGGAAGTCACGAAGATATAAGGGAAATATTAACATTAGATGAACTTGGATGCACAATTTTAAAAACTAGAAAGCTAAGCGTTTTTCAATTCCCACAGGATGATGAAATCGAGGTGTGAGTATGGATGAAGAATGGAAGTGGATAAAAGGCTTTAAGGGGCAATATCAGATTTCCAATTACGGAAGAGTAAAGAGTTTTAAAAAGACAGAGGGCGGATATATTCTATCAAATCAAAATGCAACAGGAGATTATCTTCGCATTGTTTTAAGAAATTCTGTAACTAACAAAAAGAAGTCAATAGCAATACATCAATTGGTTGCAGAACATTTTATAGGAGACAGACCACAAGGATATCAAGTACACCATAAAGACGGAAATAAGCAAAACAATATCGTTTCAAATTTGGAATATATTCATCCAAAGAAGCACAGAAAAGAAACGGAAAAAACGCATCCACAAGTGGTTACAGGAATTGTTAATTATAACAAATATGAGAAACCAAGAAAAATATGCCAATACACTAAGGATGGAGTATTACTTGCTACATATGTAAATGGAGAAGTTGCAAGTAGGATGCCAGGAATATGTCAGAGGAATATTTTGCAAGTAGCCAATAAAGAACCTTTTAATAATAAAGGCGGTATTAGAAAACAGGCGGGCGGATATATTTGGAAACTTGCAGATGAAAGCGAGGTGATGTAATGCTCAAATTGAAATGTTGCGGAACTGGAAGTAAAGGAAATTCTTACGCTCTTATGTCGCAAAACGAAACACTTATTCTTGATGTGGGAATGGGGATTAAAGACATAAAAAAGATGTGTGATTGGAATGTAAAAAATATAGTAGGTTGCCTTATCTCACACGAGCATTATTGACGATCATTCGAGGTCATTAAACGATTTTAAGTCAATGGGAATACCGATACTTGCCCCATATTTAGGCGATAGCTGTAAATCAATGAATATGGGTGAATTTACAGTAAAACCTTTTGATTTAACAACAATAGACGGAAATTGGACACACACAGATGCAAATGGGGAGCCTTGCCCGATATATGGCTTTCTGATTACTCACAAGGAAATGGGGAGAATGCTTTACATAACCGATTGTGAGGTTGTCAAATGGAGATTTAAAGACATAAACCACATTCTCTTAGGCGTGAATTATGACAAGGATTTAATCGACAGGGATAACACAGGTAAAGCTAATCACGTTTTCAGAGGTCACTTATCCATTGACACAGCTTGCGATTTTGTTAAGGCAAATTATTCAGATAGCTTGCAGAACGTCATAATGTGCCATTTATCAAGTGAAAACGCCGATAGTGATAGTTTTATCGAGAAGATGAAGAAAGTTGCTTATGGGGCGAATGTAGATGTTGCAGAGCGCAACAAGGAATGGGTACTTGCTAATCCTAATGAGTGCCCTTTTTAGAAAGAAGATTATATGCCAAGAGTTTCTTTTGGACAGGAGGTGTGAATGAGAAACTTTTATAGCGGTATCAGTAATGATAAAACACAATTTTTGATAAATATGAATTGGTATAAGGACAATGATGTAGAGGCTTGTTTTAACCATAGTAAAATTTTTCATGGATTGCCTAAAAATTGCAGTATTGAAAAAAATGATTTTGAATTAGTATATTTAAAATTTGAATGGATTGGCAATACATATTACCCACAAGAAAGTGATAAAAGTGAAGGGCAACCAATTAGGGTATATAAAATCAAGATGTAAATAATAAATTCTGAAAAGGAAAAATATCCTAATGCAGAACAGAAATACAGATTTGAATTAGTAGAGAGTGAGGAAAAATAATGAACATTGTAACATTAATCGGCAGATTAACTAGGGACCCGGAGATTAGATATTCACAGGGAGAGAATGCAATGGCAATAGCAAGGTTTACACTTGCCGTTGACAAAAATTTTAAAAAGAAAGGTGATACGGCAAATTTCATTAACTGCGTGGCTTTTGGCAAAATTGCTGAAACAGTAGAAAAGCATGTATTTAAAGGCTCAAAGATAGCAGTTATCGGTGAGTGGACTACAGGCAGTTACAAGAATAGAGACGGAAACACAGTCTACACTAACGATTGCAATATATCTAAGTTGGAATTTTGTGACAGCAAAAATTCAAGTGGCAGCAGTGCAGAGCCACAGCCAAAACCCGATGATAGCTTTATGTCAATTCCTGATGGTATTGACGAGGAATTACCATTTAACTAAGAGTCGGTTGATTACAGGGCAGTCAATAACGGCTGTCCTAGGAAGGAAAAATAATGGATTATACAAATAAAATATTTGCAAATATTGCAAAGGATATGTCGGAGCAAAAAGATATTGCAGTTGTAAGAGCGTTTGTATTTCAGATTACAGAACTGCTACAGAAAAATGGCATTATGCCAATATGCACTGAAAGATACTTGAATATCAATTCTGATAAATCAAGTTACAGTATTATCAGAAAAATCAATATCTCATTCGATGAGCTTGATTGTACCGAGCATGACCAAAAAGTGAGAGAAGAAGCATACAGAGATTTTATCAAAGAATTTGAGAGAAGAGTTAATTCAAAAGATATATCTGAAAAACTCTTTGAAACTGAATGTATATTATTGGAGCGTGATAAGAATGAGATTGATTTACGTGGATAAACTAAAGGAGGATAAAACAATGTGTAGAAAAATAAAAAAAGCAATAATGGCGATGGCTTGTGTGATTGCAATGGGGGGTTTTAATGCGGTGCCGGTGTCGGCATGTACACCACCACTTAATCCGCCATCCATAGAGATTCCAGATATCAATTTTGAGCCTGATGGTGCTTTAAAAGATGCAATCGACAACTATGTAAAAAATTGGCTTGAGAAATGCATCCTCGATACTCCTGTGGTGGAGTATGCATCGTATTACAAGAGTGCATCAAGGTATTTTAACTACAGTCACGTAGTAGTCAAGTGGACGAAAGTTGAAAATGCAACGTCTTACAAAGTAAGAATTACAAAAGCCGATGGAACGTGGAAAGAATACGATACAACCTACACGGCGTTTTACAGCACTAATTACACAGATGATTTTATTGTTGATGGTATGGACGGAGCTACAGTAAGCGTCAAAGCTTATGGCGATAATGATACATTCGGGTATTGGTCAGATGATACTAATATTGCGAGATTCGGAAGCATATATCGAAAAGAGAATTAAACTCGAAATTCAAAACGCTATAAATGAGGTTGCTATGCAGACGGCAATTGATATTGTAAAGAGAGGTGGAAACATTGAATTATCAGAACATAGCAAGAGCCAAGGCGATAGAACAGGAGAATAAAAAGCGACTATTGAAGCTGAATCCAAAGCTGAATGACAGGAGTGGGATTTACTTCCTACTCCGAGAAGATGAAAACGGATTTAAGTATGCGTATGTCGGACAGGCAGTACATACACTTAGCAGATTAGCAAGCCACCTTGTAGGTTACGAACAGCACATAGACCTTAGCTTACGTAAACACAAGCTGTACGACAAAGAGAAAAATCCTTATGGTTGGCGAGTTGAATTTCTGAATTTCCCCGAAAGTCAGCTTGACGAGAAAGAAAAATACTACATCAAGCTATATGCTGATAAAGGCTATCAGCTTAGAAATGTCAGTTTAGGCGGTCAAGGAGAAAATCGAGCTAGTGGTTCAATAGGAGAAAGAAAAGCGCCTAAAGGCTATATGCAGGGCGTACAGCAAGGATATAAAAAAGCCTCAAAAGAAGTTGCGCATTTATTTGAATTGCACCTTGACTATAAGACTAAATCCGAACCTCCTAACAAAAACCAAGAAAAAGCACTGAATAAATTTTTGGAGTTTTTAAATTATTGCAAAGGAGATTCTGGAAATGAATGAGATTTGGAAAAGCGTTGTCGGATATGAAAACCTTTATGAGGTATCAAGTTTCGGTCGAGTCAGAAGTGTTGATCGGACAACTATTGGAAAAACGGCTTTTAGTGATGATTCTTTGTATCATTTTAAAGGGAAAATATTGAAACAAGGAAATAAGAAAACTTCCGGAATGCCTTATAAGCAGGTTGTTCTTTATAAAAACAAGAAGCACAAGACTGTTGCCGTACACAGATTGGTTGCAGAGGCATTTATACCCAACCCCGATAATTTGCCTCAAGTAAATCACAAAGACGAAAATCCAAGCAATAACAATGTTAATAATCTTGAATGGTGCACATGTAAATACAATGTGAATTACGGAACTGCAACCGATAGGAGGGCACTAAAGACAAGAAACAATGCATATAATCAAAAGCCTGTTATATGTGTGAATACAAATATTGTCTATCAAAATAGTTATGAAGCAGAAAGAAAAACAGGAATAAAGGCGAATAATATAAGAGAGTGTTGCAAAGGTAATTACAGTCATGCTGGTGGGGCCAAATGGCAATATGTCAACGAAACCGATGCTGCAATTAAAAGCGTAGGTACTCAAGAAATGGCGATATTAGACACTATGTTTGAAATTGAAAAAGGAAAGGGGATTAGTTCATATTCAAAAAACTCAATTGTTGTATCGACAGTTGAAATTTCCAACAGGCTCAATATTTCTACTTATGAGGTTAGAAAATCAATTAGAAAACTTGTTGGATTAGGACTTGTAGAGAAAAGCGTAATTGGCAAGAAGTATATAAAACCAAGTGAAGTAAATGAAGGTCAAGCTGTGGGGCATATTCCACCAGAAATAGGATTTTCACTAACAAAAACAGGATTTAAAGTATCGCAGAAACAGTATGAGAAATTTATGGGTTTGTTGAAAGAGGGTGAAAGTGATGAGCAGTAAGTTATACAAAATACCACATTTTAATTCTTACGATGATATAAGAGCTGAAATGCAAAACGATTTACAGTACAGACTTGCGAATAGAACGGATGAAACATCTCTTGGTAGACCTTTATATTATCGAATAAATGTACAGTTGATATTAACACAGGAATGCCCCTATAACTGTCCGTTCTGCTTAGAGAGGAAGAACCCTATGCAAGGCGATAATAATTTTAAGGCGCAGATTGAGTCGTTAAAAAACATATTGTCGGAGCATCCCAACGCAAGGCTTACAATTACAGGCGGAGAGCCGGGGTTATATCCTAACCATGTTTCAGAAATCGTTGATACATACAGACAGCATAGTAATAATGTGTTTTGTTCAATCAATACTACTGGATATTCAAAGGAACTTAACGGATTAGCGCATATCAACTTATCATATAACGATTATGTGCATAAAAGCCCCAGTAATTTCCCTAATTGCACAGTCCAAACAGTAGTTGAAAATCCAACGATTGAGTATATTAAAGATTTCATGCAGATGGAGGCCAATAATTTTTCGTTCAGATTTTTAAGTGGGCTTGAAAAGAAAGATTATCCTGTAAAAATATGGAATGATTTACAGAATGATGATGATATTGATATTCATACCTTTAGGATTGGTGATTTCTTTGTATATGCAACATTTGACTATATGGGAAAACATGCAAGATTGACATTAGGAGATATGTGTCAGCAGAGAAACAATGATTATAAAGATGGATACTCAAATATTATTATCCATCCCGATGGAACTATCGGAACTAATTGGAGATAAGAAAGTGGGCGATTCAGAATGAAGATTTTAAGCAAAAAGAAATGTGAAGAAATTCTGAAAAGAATTACTGCAAATGAAATTATTCAGGTAGAGTACGGACTACACGATATGGAAGCAGAAACAAGGGCAACGGAAAATAGAGCAGAAATAGCTTTTATTGTCGGTGGTTTCAAGGGTATGAACAAGGTGCAGAACACGTTGAGAAAAAGGTATAACAATATAAACCACGAGGAAAAAGATTAAAATACATCAACCGAAACTTGAAGAAAATAGGAGATTAAAAATGGCAGAACGTAGAATGTTCACAAAAAAAGTCACTGATGATGATAATTTCATGGCTTTATCATCAAGTGCGCAAGCCTTATATTTGCATTTATCTATGTCTGCTGATGATGACGGATTTTGCAATCAGGTATCAATTTCCATGTTTAAAGCTCACGCAAGTGTGGCTGATTTACAACAGCTATTGGAAAAAAGATACATTTATCAGTTTGATAATGGTGTGATTGTAATTAAGCATTGGCGCATGGCAAACGCTTTGAGAAAAGACCGGTATACCCCAACGAATTTTAAGGAAGAATTGGCAAAATTAAAGATAAAATCCAATGGTGCATACACATTTTCTGATGATGGTTGCCGTGTGGTTGCCAATGGGTTGCCGGATGGTTGCCAAGTGGTTGCCACTTGTCTGCCACAGGATAGTATAGGTAAGGTAAGTATAGATAAGAATAGTATAGTTAAGGATAGTAAAGATAAGAATATAAAAGAAAAAGATATTGATAAATCAATATCTAAAAAGAAAACTGTCTACTACCCTGATGATGAAATGCTAGAGAGTGCTTTTCAGGAATATCTGACAATGCGAAAAAAAATCAAAAAGCCAATATGTACCGAAATGGCATTACACCGAGCTATGAACACTATCGAGAAACTATCAAAGGGTGATAACGATTTGGCTGTTAAAATTCTTAATCAGTCAGTAGACCATTGTTGGCAAGGACTGTTTGCACTAAAGGACAATGAGCCACATTCAGCTAACAAAGGTGCTATTGATTGGGATAATGTGTGAGGTAGAGAAATGACAAGAGACGAGACAGTTAAAATCATTCGCATAATGTGTGATTGCTACCCCAATTACAAGCCGAGCAATTTATCCGAGACTGTAGATGTGTGGAATATGATGTTGGAAGAATACAGTTACAGCCAAATATCTACAGCATTGAAAGCTTACGTGCATTCCGATACAAGCGGTTTTGCACCGAGCATCGGACAGTTAATTAACAAACTGCATGAGGTTCAATCCCCACAGGAACTTAACGAAATGGAAGCATGGTTCCTTGTTAGCAGGGCGCTACGAAATGGCTATTATGGTGCAGTTGAAGAATTTAATAAGTTACCGCCACTCGTACAAAAGGCTGTCGGAAGTCCTGATAATCTTAGGAACTGGGCGTTGACGGACAGCAAGAGCATTGAAAACGTAGTACAGTCGAACTTTATGAGAACTTATAGGGTAGTTGTTAATCGAGCAAAGGAATATCAAAAAATGCCAAAGGATATACAGGCATTGATTGAAAATGTCAATAGAAGCTCGTATTCAGCTCAAATCGGTTCTAAAAATCAACAGACGATAAAATTATCGCTTGAAGATAATAAAAGCCAAAATAAGCCAATTAAAGGTGTTCCAATGCCAAAAGAAATTAAGGAACGTATCGAGCAGATGAAAAGATAGGAGGGAAGAGGTTTTGGTCGACCAATTAAAACATGTTTTACTCCTAGCGAAAATGATAAAAGACAAATATTCCAGACAGAGATATGAAGAACGAAAAGCCAGTAACCTTTGCGTGCTTTGCGGAAAACCACTTGACAGAGAAGGTGTGGTTTGTACGGCATGTAACAGCAAACGTACAGCATATGGCCGAGAACTTTATAAAAAATTACAGGCGGTTGGGGTCTGCCCTAGGTGTGGCAAGAACTTGCTATATGGTGACGAAAAAAGTTGTGTTGAGTGTAGGGCAAAATCAGCCGAAGCTATGTCGAAGATACGCACTGCTGATGTAAAAAAATACAATGAGCGACAAAAGGCATGGCGAAAAGCACGATACGAAAAAGACAAGGAAAATGGCATATGCACACGCTGTCGCAAAAGGAAAGCAGACCCGGGGCATACCACTTGCACATTTTGCAGAGAAACAATGAGAAGAGCACGAGTTAAAATGCCCGAAAGAACCGGCAGATACGAACAAGGGCTATGTTTTTTCTGTGATAATCCGGTAAAACCCGGATATAAGGTCTGCGAAATGCACTATCAGCAAAACGTTAAGAACGCAACTTGTGAAAAGGCAAACATCGCACGGCAGAAAATAAAAGAAAGGAGTCCACAATGGACACCTTGAAAGATTTTTACGATTTTTACCGGCCATTGCAAAGGAAATATGACTTGCGAATGTTTTACAGAACAAATAGCAAGGAAGCGAAAATAACTATCCGGTGGCGCGGTAAAGAACTTGTAAAAGTCACAGAAGAAACTACCGAAGCCTGTTTTATCAGGGCAAAACGAGAACTTGAAGAAAGAATGAAGAAATATGAGCAACAAACTGAAACCAAAGAAAAAGCGCAAAGAGCCGGATTTTACATGGACAAAATCAGAGAGAGTTACGCTGAAAAACAGCAATAACCGCAGAAAGCTCGTAAGGCGGTCTTTCACAGACTTTATGGACTTAGGCTACTATGTACTGTATTTACATCATGGATTTGGTAATAAGCGCATTGTAAGGCTTGAAAGAACCATAAATGAGTACCTTGAAAGGGCACAGACTGAAAAAGAAATGAAAACCGAAGCGCTTGCTGAACTTTTGAAAGTCAGGTACGGCATTGATGTGCAGAGAGAGATTAATTTAATCCCAATGCAGCAGTTGATTAGAATTTACCAAAGGAATAATCCACTTACGATAAACGACACGAGACAGCTTTTGAATGACACGGCATACAGCTACATGGTTTTAGCGTGTACGGCACTTAAGCTGATGTTTAAATTGTCGGTCAGAGAGATTGAAGAATTTATCACAGAATTTAGGGACTTAATCGACACACTGTATAAATTTAATCAATTCGGTCTGACATTGCCAAAGGTGGCACAATGCCTTGCTGATGAAGTTAATTACGTTGATGAAAGGTACATAAAGGTGATTGATTAATGACTTATGCATGGGATAACGACAGCACTCAAAATGCTCACATAAAGCAGATGAGAGACGATAGGCAGAAAGCCTACATGGAAAAGCACAGAGACAATAAGGCATATGAGAGATTTAAACACATGCCGGATTATGGGAAAGGGGCAAAGCATGGAGAGATTAACATATAGAGAAGAACTAGGAGTCAGTATGGACAAAAACGAAGATTGCCCTAGTTGTAGCATATGTTGGAATTGCAATATTCCACCAAGAAAATGTAAGTATATTAGTGATGCACTTAAAAAACTTGCCGATTATGAGGATTTAGAGCAACAAGGCAGACTTATCAAGTTGCCTTGCAAGGTGGGAGATATAGTATGGGATAATGACTATGGCAGACCTTGTGCATATACAATAACAGCCTTTTCGTTTGGTGAATGCGAAGAATACATTTGCGAACCTGTTACAACAAAAGAAGTCGTATTCTATTATACAAACTCGAGCGGAAGTATCATAGGAAGTTTTGCAGAAAGTGAAATCGGCAAGTCGGTATTTTTGAACAAATCAGAAGCCGAAGCGAAACTGAAAGAATTAAGGGGTGGAGAATGAGTACAGGAACGAATTTGGAAGAAGCAGAAATCGTAGCAGATAACATTGGCACATCACTATATTATGACGTCTACAGTAAAGCACTTGATGATTTATTAAATTCTCTTCCTGATTGTGATTATGTTGGAATAGAACGTCTTGTTTGCTTGGTAGAGCAGTTAAAGAGAGGCGGAGAAAATGAAAGTAGTAATTGACATACCTAACGATTTCACAGGAGATTATATTGTCGACAAATTTAAAGATTTCTTTTCAAGGGTTATTGCGGATATTGATTGCAAAGGTATGTGTGGCAGATACGAGAAAGAAATTGCTGAAATGTTTTTAAAGGTATTTGATGATAGCGAAGAAAAGATTTCTTGCGACTGCCAGCACAACAGCAATTCAAGAGAGAATGAGCCTTGTTGCAATGGTAAGGGCTTACTTAACAAGCAAAAATATTGTGATAATTGCGGTCAGAAAATAGACTTAGATTGGAGTGATGAAGAATGACCGGCATAGCAACAGTAGTATACACTACCCTCATAGTGTTCGGCATAATCGGTCTGACAGAGGTAGCGTTTGCGTGGTGCGACATCCGTGGACGAGATAAGACTGATGATGAGATACAAGAGCAGTGGTGTAGTGAAAATATTAAACATTAATTAATTTATCAGAAAGGAATAGGTTGTGCGCACATAAAACCGAGGTTTCCTTTTGGTGGATTTAGAATGATAGTACATTGTTTATTTGAACAGTCGGGCACATTCAAGAATGCTTTCAAGAAGTATGGAATTGAAGCCTACGACTATGATATTCAGAATGAATTTAACGAAACCGACTATGTTACTGACCTTTTTAAAGAGATAGAGGGGGGGGTATCAAGGCGAGCCGAGTCTGTTTGATAAGATAAACCCTGATGATTTGATATTTGCATTTTTCCCTTGTACAAGATTTGAAGCGAGAGTGCCACTATTGTTTAGAGGACAGGCAACTCAGCAAAAGGGCTGGAACACAGAAAAGAAGTTGGAATATTCTATAACGCTTCAAAATGAGCTAACAGAGTTGTATGTACTATTATGTAAAATGGTAATTGTAGCAATAAGAAAAGGATTGAAATTAATAATCGAGAATCCATACACGCAACCACATTATCTGACTACATATTGGTGCATACAGCCCACGTTTGTTGATAAAGACCGCACAAAGAACGGAGATTATTATAAAAAGCCTACACAGTATTGGTTTATTGGCTGTGTGCCTAAAAATAATCTTGTATTTGAACCACTTGAATATGTTAAGAAACGTATTATCGCAGATGTAAAGGGAACGTGCCAAACATCAAGAAAAACAGAGAGGTCAATGATGCACCCACAGTACGCAGATAGATTTATCAGACAGTATATTCTTGATGAAGAAATATGGAGAGGCAAACAATGAAGCACTACAAACCAATTAAATGTGTAGTCTGTAGCAAGATATTTACACCGACCGCAGCTAACCAAAATACGTGTTGCGAAGCACATAGACAGCAGAGGGCTACGGAATTAAGAAAAATCAGAGAAAAGAAAAGACTCAAAAGAAAGCCTGTTAAGAAAAACAAACTTGCGGAAATCTGCGAGCTTGCTAAGAGTAAGGGCATGAGCTACGGACAATATATGGCAGAACAGTATAAAAAAGAAGTGATGATAAGATGAACAGCAGAACTATGAGTGATATAGAGCCGATTAAAAGACAATGTGTATACGAGGACAACAAGCCGTGCAACAGCTCATGCCGATACTCAAATACTTGTATACACAGTGCAAGCAAAACCGAAGAATAGGAGATAGGCTTATGAAGTTTTCAAAACTTACTAAGCCGGAACTTGAAGAAATTTTGAAAAATGCCAATTTCACCGATGAGGAAGCGGAAGTTTTTGAGTTGCTAGTTGCTGATAAAAGCCTTGAAGAGGTATCACAGAGACTATTAATCTCGAAAACGACCACTTCCCGGAGAGTGGCAGACATTAAAGAAAAGATAGAAAGGAGTCAGGCGATGATTAACAAAGTGCCAATATGGGAAAAGGTAACGCTGACGATTGATGAGGCCGCAGAATACAGCAATATCGGAATTAACAGAATCAATGATATGCTTAATAATCCCTCGTGCCCTTTTGTACTTTTTGTCGGGAGAGGTAAGCGATTAGTCAAGCGCAAGGAGTTTGAAAAATACCTCGAAAAGACAGATAGCATATAAATAGATATATTGAATTATAAGCCATTATGTAGTAATATAGAAATTATCATATAATGGCTTTTGATTTTGAAAGGAGCCA
>ERZ780070.764-NODE-764-length-12994-cov-4.017544_pt1 | contig 12994 bp, 9 predicted proteins | sample MGYA00511577_ERZ780070 | MGnify/ENA primary metagenome ERZ780070 (study PRJEB29588, sample SAMEA2162530) | human gut metagenome | biome: human gut; feature: human-associated habitat; material: faeces | place: Denmark | collected 2008/2010 ...
CGGTGCTGGAAATCAAACGCGCTTCGCTTGAACGAGATTTCCTGCACCGAACTTTTGTATATAGCGGCATTAACACCCACACTGTAAGCTTACATGCCGTTGTCGCTAACGCTTAACTCACAGACACTACCACCGCGAAGTACCGATTTTGTTTCATTCCATATGTCTCCAGTATTTAAAAAATGGTATGGATAATCCCATACCATTTTCTGACTAACAAAGTGACCTCGCTGGTCAAATTATTCTTTCAAATGTAGTCTCGACAATTCAAAAACAATTTAACTAACTATCCATTTATATTTTAGAAAAATATACTTTTTTTATCGGTGGTCATGTCGAAGAAGTGCTTCACACCATCACAACTAAATTGTAAGCTGTCCGTGTGGGTGTTATGCCGCCATATACAAAAGTTCGGTGCTGGAAATCTCGTTCAAGCGAAGCGCGTTTGATTTCCAGCACCGTTATAAGCTCTGTATATGGCGGCATTTACAGCCACTAGGACCGCTTACCTTAGTTGTGATAGTGTGAAGCACTTCTTCGACTCCCCAACCGTTAGAATCACACTCTTATCTTAGTCCCCTTAGTATCTCTGTGTGCCGTCTTCATCTTGGCAAAGCTGATACTCTTGCCCTTATATTCCATTGTGAACTCATCACCTTCTGTAAGCAGAAATACATCTTCTATATAATCATCCTTTGAAAGCTTGATTCCTCTTACGCCAACAGCACTCTTCTTCTTCATTGGAATGTCTGTTAACGGGAATTTTAAGAATACTCCGCTTTCTGTCTGTACAATTACATTCTGGTTGCTCTCGACAACCTCTTCTTCCTTGATTTCGCCATCAAGCGAGAATTTGGAATAAATCTCTACTCTTGCGTCTGTTGAATACATTCCGATAAGCTTATCGTCATCTGCTAATTTGGTACATGCAACTGTACGCTTTGCAACCTGGAATTCTTCGCTGTCTACAAGCTTCATCATTCCCTGTCTTGTGACAAAAAGCATTTTCTGATTCTTCAGGCGTTCAAATGGAGTAATATACACAATCATCTCCTTAGAGCTGTCATAGTTACACAGATTATCAATCGGTGTGCCTTTATCTCTGAACTTAGTGAACGGCAAATCCTTTATCTTTAACTGGTGCAGATTTCCCGTATCAGTAAATATGCAGATTTTATCTGTATTCATCACCGGAATGACATATTTGTTTTCGTTGAATACAGCCTCTTTATTTCTCTCAAATGCAGCCATATCAATAGTTCTTGCATATCCGAATCTGTCCATGATGAACATAACTTCCATTTCTGGAATCTTCTTTTCTTCGAATACAGCTGCTTCGCCGTCTTCAATTACAGTTCTTCTTTCAACACCGTATTCCTTCTTAATATTAAGAAGGTCAGATTTGATAACCTTAGCCATCTCTTTTCTGCTGCCAAGTATCTTTTCATACTTCTCAATCTTCTTGACACATTCATCATATTCCTTCTGAAGATTAAGAATTTCAAGGCCAATCAGCTTATACAGACGCATTTCTAATATTGCGCCAGCCTGTCTCTCTGTAAAATCAAGACCTGAAGCCTGCTTTTTTGACTGCTCTGACTTAAACTTGATTCCCTCAACATTACCATTAACAAGGCAGTCCTTAGCCATCTTAAGATTAGCACTGCCTCGTAATATCTCGATAATAAGGTCAATAATATCACATGCTCTTATAAGACCTTCCTTAATCTCCCTGTTAGCCTTCTCCTTTTCAAGAAGTGTTGTGTACTTTCTTGTAGCAAGCTCATACTGGAAATTAATGTGGTGTTTTATTATATCCTTAATACCTAAGGTCTCAGGTCTTCCATCAACGATAGCCAGCATATTTACGCCAAATGTATCTTCCAACTTGGTCTTCTTGTAAAGAAGATTTTCAAGATTCTTGACATCAGCGTTCTTCTTAAGTTCAAGGACAATTCTTATTCCTTCCTTAGAAGATTCATTGGAAATGTCGACAATATCGGTAGTTTTCTTAGTTTCTATAAGGCTTACAACATCAGATATGAATTTACCTATGTTAGCACCAATCATTGTGTATGGAATCTCTGTAATAACAAGCTTGTCCTTCTCAGAACGGTTCTTGGCAGGCTCGAATACGACCTTGCCTCTTAACTTAATCTTGCCTGAACCTGTCTCATATATTTCACCAAGCTCGCTTTTATTAATTACAATTCCACCAGTAGGAAAATCCGGTCCCGGGCAGAGCTGCATAAGCTCGTCTGTTGTGATATCCTCATTATCCATATATGCACATACTGCATCGACAACCTCCGAAAGATTGTGTGGAGGAATATTCGTTGTCATACCAACTGCAATACCATCTGCACCGTTTACAAGCAGATTAGGCACTCTTACAGGAAGAACCTCAGGCTCTTTTTCTGTCTCATCAAAGTTAGGCACGAAATCCACAACATTTTTATCAAGGTCAGCAAGATACACATCCTGTGTGAACTTCTTTAACTTAGCTTCTGTATATCGCATAGCGGCAGCTCCATCGCCTTCGATAGAACCGAAGTTTCCGTGTCCGTCAACAAGCGCCATACCCTTCTTAAAATCCTGTGAAAGTACAACAAGTGTCTCATATATTGAACTGTCACCATGTGGATGGTATTTACCCATTGTATCTCCAACAATACGTGCAGACTTTCTGTGAGGCTTGTCGTAATTAAGCCCCAACTGATCCATGGCATACAGCACTCTTCTCTGTACCGGCTTTAAACCGTCCCTTACATCAGGAAGTGCCCTCGCTGTAATAACGCTCATGGAATAATCTATATAGGACTTCTGCATAACCTCAGAATACTCAGTCCTTATAATCTTCTCAGCCATTTTCTACTCCTTTAGCTTTTACGCATCAATCTCAGCTTCATTAGCATGCGTATATATAAATTCTCTTCTAGGTGGTACATCTGTACCCATAAGCATAGCAGTAACCTCAGTCGCAAGCCTTGCGTCCTCAATCTCAACCTGCTTTAAAATTCTTGTTTCAGGATTAAGAGTTGTCTCCCATAGCTGGTCAGGATCCATCTCTCCAAGACCTTTGTATCTCTGAAGTGTAAATGTTCCTGACGTATGCTTCTTTCTGTAATCCTCAAGTGCCTTGTCATCATATAGATATTCACCCTCGCCTTTCTTAGGAACAACCTTATAAAGAGGTGGTGTAGCAATATATACATGTCCCTGATTAATAAGCTCAGGCATGAATCTGTAGAAAAATGTAAGAAGCAGTGTATCAATATGTGCTCCATCCACATCGGCATCAGTCATGATAATAATCTTATTATATCTTAATCTGCTAATATCAAAGTCATTACCGTAGCCCTCTAAGAATCCACAGTTGAATGAATTAATCATTGTCTTAATCTCGGCATTGGCAAGTACCTTATCAATACTTGCCTTTTCAACATTAAGAATCTTACCTCTGATTGGAAGAATTGCCTGAGTTCTTCTGTTTCTTGCAGTCTTTGCTGAACCTCCGGCTGAATCTCCCTCAACAATGAACACCTCACATTCCTCCGGATTCTTGCTCTCACAGTTGGCAAGCTTTCCGTTGCTGTCTATAGAGAACTTCTGCTTTGTAAGCATATTTGTCTTAGCCTTTTCTTCTGCTTTTCGTATCTTCGCAGATTTTTCAGCACATGCAATTACAGCGTTAAGGTCATCCAAATGTCTGTCAAAATAAAGCTGTACCTCGTCACCTGTTACATTTGCAACAACTGTACCAGCATCCGGATTATCAAGCTTGGTCTTGGTCTGTCCCTCAAATCTTGGTGCAGGGTGCTTAACTGCAACAACTGCAGTCATACCATTTCTTACATCAAGACCTGTAAAATTCGCATCCTTATCCTTTAAGATGCCAAGTTCTCTCGCATACTGGTTGATAATCATTGTAAACTTGGTCTTAAAGCCTGTAATATGCGTTCCACCCTCCTGAGTGTATATGTTATTACAGAAGCCAAGAATATTTTCCTCAAATTCATTAACAAACTGAAATGCCACTTCAACCTCAATATCTTCCTGCTTCTTCTTAAAGTAGACGATATCGCATACTGTCTCTTTGCCATTGTTAAGGTCTTTGATATATGCCTTAAGTCCGTCAGGCTCATGGAAAGTTTCCTTATCCTCGCTGCCCTTTCTCTTATCTTCAAACTCAATTGTAAGCCCCGGATTAAGATATGCAGTCTCATGAAGCCTGCTCTTTATCGAGTCTGCTTTGAATCTTGTCTTTTCAAATATTTCTCCATCAGGAAGAAATGTAACAGTTGTACCAGTATCATTTTTTCTGCATGTACCAATCTTTTCAAGCGGCGCTGTTGCTTTTCCACGCTCGTATCTTTGCTTGTACACACCACCATCAACTCTTATCTCAACCTCAAGCCATACAGAAAGTGCATTAACTACAGATGCACCAACACCGTGAAGTCCTCCTGATATCTTATATCCGCCATCTCCGAACTTGCCGCCTGCATGAAGTACTGTAAATACAACCTCAACCGCAGGTATTCCGGCTTTAGGATGGATTCCGATAGGAATACCTCGTCCATTATCCTTGATAGTTGCTGTTCCATCATCATTAAGAGTTACATTTATCTGTGTACAAAAACCCGCAAGATGTTCATCCACTGAATTATCCGCAATCTCATATATAAGATGATTAAGACCTTTTGTTCCGACACTTCCAATATACATACCAGGTCTCATTCTTACCGCTTCAAGGCCCTCCAGTATAGATATACTGTTAGCATCATATTTATTAGCTGCCATTATTAATTACTCTCCTCTTTACTTTCCAAAATACGCATTGAAAGTATCCTCAAAGCTGCTTCCCAACGTATACGCATCCTGAATACTTAATTTCTTCCATTCGCTGTTATTAAATTCCATATATATACCAGCTTCATATTTCTCAAAATCAGTATTAAACTGCTCTAACTTTCTCTTTTCAAGAATTGCAGACTTATTAACCTCAGTCTTAGCCTTATCATTATCCGATGTACATCTTATAATGTAATATCTGCCTGCTGACTCAACTATACTGCTCATCTCACCAGTAGACAGATTGAATGCTGCTTTTTCAAATGCTGCATCCATCTCGCCACGTTTCAGTTCGTACTCATATTCGCCATCCGCATTGTACTCCTTGGCAACAGCAAAGAATGAACTTCCTGAATTCACAAGATTATATGCTTTATTAATATCTTCCTCTGAATCTGATACAATATACTGGATATCAATAACTCTTGCCTCATCTGCGCTTACTTCAATATCCATGCTGGAAGTAAGGTCATCGTAGAGTTTCTGTGCTATTGCAAATTCAGTAAACATTGTATTCAGTTTATCCTTAGTTATTCCTGTACTGCTTATCTGCGATTCTGTTAATTCATTGTAAAATGCATCAACAGCCTTACCCACAGAATCTTTTTCTTCTCTTCCAAGCACAACACCGCGTTCCTTAGCCTTAACATTCATAGCCTTGACGCGCATTAACTTACTCTTAATCTGGTCCTTAATATAGCTTTCAAAATCAGCATCACCAATTTTCTCTCTCCATATATTACTGCCAAACATTTCCTCATATTCCTTCTTCACATCAGACATGAGAATATCTGCCTCGCATGTATAAGTTGTCTTCTGTCCTGCTGTCTTAATAAGCTCACCGTTCTTCATTCCTGTTGTAAAATATATCAGACGTCCATTAAAGAACTTAATATATCCTGCAACTAACAGAACTACAACAAGAATAACTGCTAATATAATAAATGTTTTTTTCCTTCTTTTCATATTCTATCCTCTTTAATTATTTGTGATATGGCTCATTCTTCATAATCCTGTAAGCCCTGTATATCTGTTCCAAAAGAATAACTCTCATAAGCTGGTGTGGAAATGTCATCTTTGAAAAACTCAGCTTATAATCAGCTCTCTTAAGCACTGCATCTGCAAGTCCCAAAGAGCCTCCTATTACAAATGTTATGTTACTTGTTCCGTCTATTCCAAGTCTGTCAATCTTTTCTGATAGTTCAACAGAATCAAGCATTTTTCCTTCTATTGCGAGTGCACATACATAAGCATCATCTTTAATGGCAGAAAGGATTCTCTCCCCTTCCTTATTCTTAATCTGTTCATTGACTATATCACTTGCATTATCTGGTGTTTTCTCATCAGGCAGTTCAACAATATCAAGCTTACAGTATCTTGAAAGTCTCTTAGAATACTCTTCAACCGCCTGGGTATAAAACTTTTCCTTAATCTTGCCTACACATACAACATTTATACGCATCTGTACTATCCTTCCACGAAGAAATATCCGCCATTATCAAGCCTGAATACTTCTAGCTGTTCAAGAAGCTCATCATTGCTTAAGTCAGATACATCCATTCCCTCATCATCCATCACTTCTCTTAATTCTTTAATATCCTTGCAGTATACCGCCATACAGTCCTCTAAGAATTCCTTAGCTTCCTCTAAATCATATGCAACAGGCTCATCGAAAAGCTGTTTCTGATCTCTTAAAAACACCTTCGCACACTCATCAATATGTTTATCCATAACTTAAATCTCCTTATCTTATCTCTTTAAATTGCTCTCTTAATGTTCCTTCTACCCATCCCGTTACGAAACGCCCATGTTTCTTAACATCATCTACAGCTTTCTCCATAACATATGAGTAATACACCCTGTCAAGCATTGCAATATCATTATAGTTGTCACCAAATGCCATACATTCTTCGGGTTTTAAGCTGAAATATTTCTGTATCTGCTCAATTCCTCTACCTTTATTAACATTAGTGTCCATAAGGTCTAAGTAAAGTTCTCCCGATACAAGTACTGAAGCCTTATCACTCCATTTGTTAATAAAATGTTCTTTAGAGTTCTTAATTCCTGTCATATCACACACAGCTATCTTTAATATATCCTCGTCAATGTCTGTGAACTTATCAACTAATGTAGTATGATAATTGACCACCTTGGTCATCCTGTAATAATATTCTTGAGACTTAGGCTTAATATATGCCGTATGTTCTCCTGATACAAGCACCTCACAATTGGGCTGTTCAATTACATCCTCAATTATCTCTAACGCAAGCTTCCTATCCATCGCAGTCTTTCCAATAGTTTCACCCTTGTATTCCACAAGTGCACCATTCTCTGCAATATATGCAAGCTTATCACTGACAGCCCCAAAAAGTCTCTTAAGACTCGTTATCTGCCTGCCACTAGCCGGTGCAAATATAACGCCTTTGTCAACAAGTTTATTGATATACTGTATAGCAGATTCGTCGACGCTCTGTGCTCCGTTAAGAAGCAATGTCCCATCAAGGTCACTTGCTACGAATTTAACCATATATTTTCTCCTTAAAATGTTTTAAGCTCATGTACAAGTCTTGCAACAGGCAGACCGACAACGTTATTATAGTCGCCTTCAATACCCTTAATGTATGCTGCGAATTTTCCCTGAATACCATATGCACCAGCCTTATCCATAGGCTCTCCTGTGCTTATGTAATCCCTGATTTCCTCATCAGTCATATCATATACCCACACATCAGTCTTTTCATAAAAACTTACATTCTTATGTGTGCTGCATATAGTTACACCTGTATACACCTGATGTATCTGACCTTCTAAAGACTTAAGAATTCTGAATGCATCCTCTTCATCCTTAGGCTTGGTAAGAATCTCTCCTTTATGATAAACAATAGTATCTGCACCTATAACGATTACAGGATCATCTTTATCTGCATATTGCTCTAATACAGACTGTGCCTTAATAGAAGATAATTCTCTTACATAATCTTCAGGCTCCATCTCTCTAATATTCTCATCTGCATCACTTGTAACAACAGTAAAATCAAGTCCTACCTGACTCATTAATTCTCTTCGTCTTGGTGAACCCGATGCAAGTATCAAATGTTTCATAAAACTTCCATCTCCTTGTTCTTCACTGTATTTTGTGTTCAAAGCCTACTTCGACTCATACATATTGCATTATAGCATAAAAAAGCAGAGCGCTTCAATACCACCCCCAATAAAAAAGGCACAACATTACTGCTGTGCCTCTCTGATATCATTAACATTTATTATCTTTTATTGCTTTTATTGCTCTTTTTGCTTATCACAATAACAGTTCCAGAAATAACAGCTGCTGCTACAAGAATCACAATATATACCCATACATGATTATTGTCACCAGTCTTTACAACCTCTTCATCAGCCGCAACTTCACCAGTCTTTCTGACTCTTGAGCCATCAACAGTCTCATCTTCTTTTCCTGTAACTAATTCTTCATCTCCTGCAACTTCACCAGTCTTCTTTGTGACCTGGGTTGATGAAGTTGTATGTTCTTTTGTCTGTTTATTAGAATCTACTGTTGTTTCATTTGACTTTGTTGTCTCATTAACAGCTGTTGTTTCGTTTGATTCTGGTTTTGTCGGCTTAGTTTCCTTACCAGCATCAACTGTTGTCTCATTCGACTTTGTTGTCTCCTGTGCAACTGTTGTCTCGTTTGACTTTGTTGTCTCGTTTGACTTTGTTGTCTCCTGTGCAACTGTTGTCTCGTTTGATTTTGTTGTCTCCTGCGCAGTTGTTGTCTCATTCGACTTTGTTGTCTCCTGTGCAGTTGTTGTCTCGTTTGACTTTGTTGTTTCCTGTGCAGTTGTTGTCTCGTTTGACTTTGTTGTTTCCTGTGCAGTTGTTGTCTCGTTTGACTTTGTTACTTCCTGTGCAGTTGTTGTCTCTTCTGACTTTGTTGTTTCTGATGAAGACTGCGCTACAGATGTTGTTTCCTTTTGTGTCGTCTCCTGCTGTTGATTATCTGATATAAAATGCATTTGTCCATTGACATTAACAAATGACTTAGAAATTGCTCTTCCATTACATGTAGATGTTAAGGTAATATCTGCTTTTGGTGCAACAACTATACCACATACCTCACCTATATTAATATTACCAGTTACATTAACAGCATTGAAAATAACCGTGTCTGATACATCAACATCTGTTAATCCGCCTGTATTCTTTCCATTAATGCTGAATCTTTTAATGTCTGCATCACCATCACCGCCAAGCAGATTAATGATAACAAACTGTCCCTGTGCTTTATTTGTTATGTTGAGCTGTCCTTCTCCATAATAAGATGAAACTTCTTTTCCCTGCCAGTCAATATAATTATTAGCATACATATTTACCACTACAATCTGCTTATTCTTAAATGAAGCAAGATCAATCTTTCTATCATCATAAGCACCAATAACTATATCAGCCTCCGAATCTGGTGTATCTGCATACGCCTTGAAATTATCGTATACATTATCAAGTGCTGCAGTTACATCCATATAATCCTCTGCATAATAAACATTGATTGTATCCTTGCAGTTAGCAACATTAATAACAGCACCTGTTCTTTTTCCGTCAGCATCTTTAATATAATATTTATTCTCCCTGGGTTCATAATCATAATCAGTTCCAAGCACAAGATTATTAAATGCATTCCTATCCACATTAACCTCTGATGAACCAGAATTATCAAAACTCTTGATATATGTTGTTCCAACGCTCATATCAAGCCATGCACTCATCCACTGATCTGTTATTACAAGCTTGTTAGTCGCGAAACATGTCTGATTGTGATTACCATTCTTAAATTCTTCAGCAACTACACCGTAAGGTTTTGCTGCTCCTAATAATTCATTAAGGACATCCTGTGTTTTTGAATATGCGCCAGCTCTTAAAGACGTACCAGCAAACACAGAACCTGCAACTATTGCAACCAAAAGAACGCCAACTGCAGTTTTCTTAATCTTTGCATTCAAACCACTTAATCGTTTTCTAAAAAGCATTACTATACCTCCAAAAATGTCTGAATCAATGTTTCCCCTTAACTATATTTCTTTTCCCCTCTGAGCGTATAATAACATTAGTACCAAAGTACTGCGTCCCCCTTTTTGGGGGATTTTTTAATTCTACATTAATAAAACAACCCATATCCTGAATCAGTATTATTCTAGTATACGTTCCGGACATGGGTTATATTACAGATTATTCAGTTAAACAATATATCAGGCTTCAAGACTCCTGTTCATAGCTGACTCTAACGCATCAATAGAAGCTCTGATGATATCATGATCAATACCAATTCCAAAGTAATTCTTGCCATCCTCTCCTGTAATACCAACATATGCAATGGCACTTGAATCAGAGCCCTTCTTTAATGAATGTTCTTCATAACAGAAGATATCACAAGGCTTTCCAAAGTGACTGGCAAGAGCATTACTTACAGCATCAAGACGACCATTACCGCCATCTTCAACATTGCATTTCTTACCATTCTCATCAATAGTCACAACAGTCTGGATTCCATTAATCTGCTTGAAATGCACTTCAGAAATCTTGAATACTGGTGTATATTTCTTATATCTCTTCTCAAATATCTCAAGCACTTCATCTGCTGAAAGCTCCTTATGATTAACATCTGATACATCTTTGACAGCATAACCCAGATCTTCTCTCATAGCCTTAGGAACAACCATTCCATAGTTATGTTCAAGAACATAAGCAACACCACCCTTACCAGACTGGCTATTAATTCTTATAACATCTGAATCATATGTACGTCCTACATCTTCCGGATTAATTGGAAGATATGGAACTGTCCATTTATTAGGATCATTTTCAATTCTGTAATGCATTCCCTTAGATATAGCATCCTGATGTGAACCTGAGAAAGCTGCAAATACAAGCTTACCGCACCATGGATGACGGTCATCAATCTTCATCTGTGTAAGTCTTTCAAATACTTCTGCAAGATGTGGCATATCAGAAAGATTGAGTTCAGGATTAACACCCTGCATATACATATTCATCGCAAGTGTAATAATATCTACATTACCTGTTCTCTCACCATTACCAAAAAGTGTTCCCTCAATTCTGTCTGCTCCTGCAAGAAGTCCTAACTCTGCATCAGCAACACCTGTCGAACGGTCATTATGTGGATGAAGAGAAATAATAACATTCTCTCTGTTGTGCATGTACTTAGACATATATTCAATCTGGCTTGCAAATACATGTGGAAGTGACATCTCAACTGTAGCAGGAAGATTGATGATACATTTCTTATCAGGTGTTGGCTGCCAGATATCAACAACAGCGTTGCATACATCAAGTGCATACTCTGGTTCTGTTCCTGTAAAGCTCTCTGGACTGTATTCAAAAAGGAAGTTTCCTCCATCAGCTTCAGCAAGTTCCTTTAATAACTTAGCACCTTCAATAGCAATCTGCTTAACTTCTTCCTTAGACTTCCTGAATACCTGTTCTCTCTGTGCTAATGAAGTAGAATTGTATACATGAACTATTGCTCTCGGAGCACCCTTTACGGCTTCAAATGTCTTCTTAATAATATGTGGTCTTGCCTGGGTAAGAACCTGGATTGTAACATCATCAGGAATCATATTCTTCTCAATAAGTGTACGGCAGAACTCATATTCTGTCTCAGAAGCTGCAGGGAAACCAATCTCAATTTCCTTAAATCCAACTTCAACTAACATCTGGAAGAATTCAAGCTTTTCATCAAGACTCATAGGTTCAACAAGAGCCTGGTTACCATCTCTTAAATCAACCGAACACCAGATTGGTGCCTTATCAACATACTCCTTGTTAACCCAGTCATTGCACTTAACTGGTGGCATAAAATAGCCTCTTTCATACTGTCTGTAATCAAACATCCCTAAAACCTCCTGAAAATATAAATATGTATTGTTAATAAGTAAAGGCTTCCTTAAAGATAAGCATAAAAAAATCTTTCGTCCATGGGCAATTCCACCCAAAGAGACGAAAGATAAATCTCACGCGTTACCACTCTTCTTCATAGCTATGCTATGCACTCACTGAATACGTACAACAAATGTGCTGCATTATATTCTGTCCACTATAACGGTTGGCTTCCGGCTACTCCTACTTCTCATAATGATTTCAGGTAGCAGCTCCAAGGCGAGTTCAATAAGTTCCTTCGACTGCCTCGCACCACCCGGCAGTTCTCTGACTCTGGTTCCTATCTAATAGTCCTCTTCACAGCATTTACTTATTATGTACGCTTATTATACTTGTCATTTTTTATAAAGTCAAGCATAAATTCAAGTTCTTCTTTGGAAATATTCTTATCAGAATATCTTGCTTTCTCATAGCTTTCAGTAATTCTGTCTGCAGCGTCAGCATCGTCAGTTATTCTGTTTATTGTTATATCCTGTGGCTGCATATTTTCAAGCGACTTACCATCCGAATCCCTGGCTGCCTTTGATGATTTTATTGCTGCTTTTCTGAATGCCTTCCTGTACTGCATATTAACAGGCATATTCTTAGCTTCTTCTGCTCTCTGACGTCTCTTTATCCTTGCTTCTGTTCTTCTGTCATTGCCAATGAATTCAATCTCATCTCCATTATCATCCTGTGACTTTTTGAAATTCTTGGCATATCTGATAATCATATAGACAATAAATACAACAAGTGCAATTACAAGAACTATTGCAAATGCTGTAAATAATGCACTCATAACAGGATTATCAGTAAATGCAAGGTCGTTATCTCCCTTTACCACATCATCATCAGTGACTGGATTCACGGAATCTTCGGGCATCGTAGAGACTTCTTCTTTCTCTCTTATAAGTCTTAAGAACAGCTTAAGCACTATCCTTATAACTGCTGCAAAACCTGAACCAATCAGTGTAAATATATTGCCATAATCCCCACTATAGAACAGAATCATGCCTAGAATCATAAACCCTGACACAACCATGACCATTATCATGTTAATTCCTGTAATTCTCTCAGCAGGAAATTCTGATTTGCCAGCATTACTTATAAACAGAGAATTAAGCTCTTTTAACTGGTTAGCAAGAAAAACAAGCAGAACAAACAGCACAAATAATACTGTTTCATAGTTAACAAGCAGTCTGTTGCCTGCTGA
>ERZ780070.765-NODE-765-length-12992-cov-2.666538_pt1 | contig 12992 bp, 9 predicted proteins | sample MGYA00511577_ERZ780070 | MGnify/ENA primary metagenome ERZ780070 (study PRJEB29588, sample SAMEA2162530) | human gut metagenome | biome: human gut; feature: human-associated habitat; material: faeces | place: Denmark | collected 2008/2010 ...
AGATTCTTAACTTTGTAAATTGATTATTGTCATCTGCTAAATAATTTAGATAAAATATAAACATATTGTATGGACGCATTAAATGAAAAGGGTATGGTGTCTGTTATTGTACCTTGTTATAATCAAGCCATTTATTTGCCCGAAGCCTTGAACTCTTTATTGGCTCAGACTTATCAGTGCTGGGAAGCGATAGTTGTGAATGACGGTTCGCCTGATGAAACAGAAAAAGTGGCATTGGAGTATACGCGGAAAGACTCAAGAATTAAATATGTATTCAAGGAAAACGGAGGATTGTCTTCTGCGAGAAATAAAGGTATAGAATTGGCTCAGGGAGAATTTATATTGCCGTTGGATGCAGATGACATTATACATCCGGAGTATATGGAAAAGGCGATGGAGGCATTCGAGGACAATCCATTCCTGAAACTGGTATTTTGTCGAGGAGTTTTTTTCGGAGTAAAAAATAAGGTTTGGAATTTGCGTTATGAAGGGTATGAGGAGTTGCTTCAGAGAAATCATATTTTTTGTTCTGCTTTTTTTAGGCGCAGTGATTGCATGGCCATTGGCGGCTATGATGAGAATATGCGGAAAGGACACGAGGATTGGGAGTTCTTTATCAGGTTGTTAGATGAAAATAGTCTTGTGTATCAGATACCCTCTCCACTCTTTTATTACCGTGTCAAGGAGCAATCTATGATAACTGCGGCAAAGCAGGCCGATGTATTTAATGAAACGGAGTTTTATATCTATTCAAAACACAGAACCCTTTATGCTTCCTTTTTTGGAGGCAGTGCATTGCACATCATTCGCGAACTGCTTTATCTGCGCAAGAAGCGCGAGGCGCATAGAAATAAATGGTATAGAAGATTTTTCCGTCAATATATAAAAGGACTTTTTCACAAATGAAACTATCTGTCATAACTATCAACTATAACAATGCTGAAGGACTGGCCAAGACAATGGACAGTGTTTTCAGACAGCGCTTTTCTGACTTTGAATATATTGTCATAGATGGTGGCAGCACTGATGGCAGTAAGGACTTGATTGTGAACAATCAGGATAAAATTGCTTATTGGTGCTCTGAAAAAGATTCGGGCATATATAATGCCATGAATAAAGGCATCCGGGAGGCATCTGGAGAGTATTTACTTTTTTTGAATTCGGGTGATTTTCTTCATGACTTTGCTGTATTGGAGGACATTCATCCTTTTTTGTCGGGCGAAGACATTGTTTACGGGGATTTGCTTTTTGTACACGGCGATGGAAAGGAGGATTTGTTTGTATACCCGGATGTCTTGAGCTTTGAATATTTTTTGGAACGCTCTTTGGGACATCCTGCTGCTTTTATAAAGAGAGCATTATTTGAGGGGTGCCTTTATACGGAGACGCTTAAGATTGTTTCTGATTGGGAATTCTTTGTGAAGAAGATAGTGCTTGAAAGCTGTTCTTATAGACATGTCGAGAGGGTGATAAGTATCTTTAATATGCAAGGCATCAGTTCTGTCTCTTTAAGTCTTTGTGAGGAGGAAAAGAAATATATCCTGCAGGGAATATTTCCTCCCATGATACTCGACTCTTTGCAGTTGGCTGCTTGCCTGAAAAAGCAGCCTTTGTTTGAACTTTTCCGTGAGATGAGCAAGACACACCGTTTCCAGAAGAGGGTAAAGCCTGTCCTGACCTTCTTGCTGAAATTGAACAACGCTTTCTCTATGCGGAAATGAATGGTCAGAAGACTGCTTTTGCTACTTTCCGGTAGACAAGTTCGGTTTGGCGGGTTGCCTTTTCCCAAGAGTAAAGTTTAATCCTTTCTTTGCCGGCAAGTATAAGTCTGGTGCGTTCAGCTTCGTCGTATATCACACTTTTGATAGCTTCTGCCATCGAAGAAACAGAGAATGGGTCGAAATATGCCGCTGCATTTTCGGCAATTTCAGGAAAGCAAGAGGCTTGGCTCAAGGCTACGGGGCAGTTGCAAGTGTAGGCTTCTAAAATAGGGATGCCGAAACCTTCATAATAAGATGGATATACAAATAGCAGAGCACGGTTGTATAATTCTTTCAGATGCTGGTCGTTGACCGAAATTTGCAGTGTATGCGGAGCGATGCCTATACGTGATATTAATTCTGATTCAGCCTTTGAAAACGGTTTGCCTGCACATATTAGATGTAGATGTGCATCTGTTTGATGGATTATACTGAAAGCTTCTGCTAATCGTTGGAAATTTTTGTAGGATGTCCGGTCACCAACAAACAAAATGTATCTTTGGGGAAGATGTAGATTAGGCTTGCTTATAGTGGATTGTAGACTACAACCGTGGTAGATAACGTCTATTTTTTGAGGGGATATGCCTAATGTTTCTATGATATCTTTCTTGGTATGTTCGCTAATGGCTATAATGTGATTGGCTTTTGTGATAATTTCTTTCTTCTGTTGAATAATGGATATGGAGTCTTGAAACAAGTCTGGATATTTTTCATAGGTCATGTCGTGTACGGTTATCACAAAAGGATTATTGCCTATTTGCTTAAGAAAAAGGGGATTGTAATATGTCGGATGATAGACAAATGGAGCGTGTTTCTGCATCAGCTTTAAGATTAGTTTGGCGTTGCTTTGATACAGTTTCTGTTGATGATACTTAAAGAACAAATGGGGGATGTAGATACCGTGTCTCTTGATTTTACTATTCAATAGATAATGATTTTCTGTATAGCGTACTGCAATATCGTAATTAAACTGTAAATTGGACATGATTTCACAGAAATAGCGAGAAATGCCGCCGAATTTCTGCTGGTCGAAAATTTGTGAATCATATACTATAAAGGGCTGCTCCATGCTTGTCTATATATTGTAATACGATGCAAAGGTAAAGGAAAGTTTTGAAGTTCTGTGATTGAAATGATTTTTATATCTTTTATATTGTGTATTTTTGTGCCCTTCAAAGTTATAGTGTATGGATAAAAAAGATATTGTAGTAGTAGTGCCTATTTATTTACCTGCTCTATCAGAGATGGAAGCGGTGTCGCTGAAACAGTGCTTGGATATTTTGTCTGATTACTCCATAGTGATTATTAAGCCTGAAAATCTGGATATTTCCAATATACAATCTCAATTTTTACTCCCTAAGGTAATATCTTTCCCAGACAGATGTTTCCAAGGTATTGAAGCTTATAATCGTTTAATGCTTGACGTGGCTTTTTATAGAACTTTTTCGAGCTATACTTATATGCTTGTTTATCAATTGGATGCTTATGCGTTTAAAGACGAATTGTTCTTTTGGGCTTCACTGGGGTATGATTATATTGGTGCGCCGTGGATGCCGCACCAAAGAAAATATTGGAGGTTTCCTACTCGTTTCGTCTGGTTTGTCCAGCGTTGCTTCTGGAGTATTTTCTATCCTAAGAATCTGCGCAGAATGAAGTATTGTTGGTTTCATGTTGGTAATGGTGGCTTTTCTTTAAGGAAAATCAGTAAGATGATAGCAGTTACAGAGCATTACAAAGCTATAATTGATAAGTGCATGGCAGACAGTAATTCTTTTTTCCCCGAAGATGTCTTTTTGCTTTTGAATACTCATGATAAAGAAGTTCATTTGAAACGTCCTTCTTACAAATTGGCTATGAAATTTGCAATTGAGCAAATTCCGGCATGGTCATATAGGGCAAATGGATGCCAGCTCCCTTTCGGCTGCCATAATTGGACGCATCCTGAGATGCTCCCTTTTTGGTCTCAATTCATAAAGCTCGGTTAAGGAGCATGACCGCATGATTTCTTCCGGTGTGGTTTGCTCTTTCCTTGGACCTTGTTTGGTGCTTGGTTTGAAAACAGTATGAATAAAGTAGTATTATTAACTATACGTGAATTCGATATAGCTGTACTATCAGCCATCACAGCCATCAGCTTCGTTCAAAACCTCTTTTGATTCATATCGAATTCACGTTAATATAGTGTTTCTGTTATGTCTTGGAGAATGGTTAGGGTTTGATTATATATCCGTCAATTCCGAAATATTGTTCACCCCATTTAGCTTTGGCATACTCTACGGTCGCATAGCTGTTGGTGTACCAAGTGTCTTTTGTGTGTGTGCTCTTGAGATGATGCAGTGGTACAGTATTGGGTTGCTCGTCAGCATATACATATCCATCTATTCCATAATACTGTTCATTCCATTTCTTTTTAGCATATTCAACATCAGCGTAACTGAAAGCATACCACGTGTCTTTGGTATGTATGCTTTTCAGGCGATGCATTGGTTTTGTATTGGGTGCAGGTTCTACTAATACAAATCCTAAAAAGTCAGTTAAATAATCACCGCTTACTTGATTTATATAGTTTACGTCATCTTGTGAAAAAACCCACCAGTTGTCTTTTGTGTGTGGACTTTTTATTTGAAACATTGGTTTTACCTCTATAATCGGACGAATTTTGCTTTTGATGTATTTTTCTGCAGCGTCTTTAATTTGCTGTTTTTTTATAGGGTCTTTGATGAATTCGTATATGGGGTATGTCTTATTGAAATTAATTTCTGTCAATACACAATGCGTTTTGTCAACAGACTGCTGCCATCCGCTAAGATTGAATGTGTGGTTGGTTGCTCCGTCGGATGTTATTGTGATTGTATGACCATCGTGCTGGCCGCCATACATGTTGACGTTGCATGACCAGTTACTATTTCTCCTTTGGTATTGTTCTACTTCGGTTGTAGTAGAACTTCCGGAGAAGGAGAGGTTAACCGTTTTAATGGCACCAGTGATGCCTCCTTTGGCAATTTTGGTTTTAGACTCTACTTTTAGATTGTCGGTGATAGTTGACTTATAGAATATAGAAAGGCGTCCACCTACATTGAAGTCGATAAGAATATGTGTTCCGAATTCTTCTATAATGGCATCAGGAGAGGCTGTAGAAAGTCTGCTCTTAAAGTATGGAGTGAGGTAGTCGGCCAAAACTGTGGGGTCAGCATAAAGTTGGTAGCGTTCTAATTGCTTGATTTGGTCGACCCGAATGTAGGTCTCTTTGGTCGTAATGGAAGTCTTATTGCTTGATTCTTTGTCAAAAGAGACATTTGCTGAAAGGCTATAGGGTACTTCCTTATTGGAGGTGTCTGTGCTGGTTGCCCCATCTTTTTTAGGATTGATTTTTGCAGCAACCGAACCACTAAAATTCGTTTTATTGATGATGTCTTTTACATAGTTCATGTAGTCTTCTCCAGCATAAAAGTTGTCTTTGATTTCACCTACATATTCCACTTTGTATAATTGGGGATTTTTCGCATAGAAACCTGCAATATCTAATACTTCGTTTTTTATGGATTGTCTGGCAAGATATTCTCCGGTTATATCATAACCGTAGCCTAATACTTGATATTGACCATCTCCCATTGACTTCGTTGTTGGCATTTGTTGGTCTTCTTGAACAAACTGCTCGTCAAAAGTGTTGGTGCAGCTAATGGCGAATATTCCCATTGTAATGATGGGAATAAAAAGAAAATGTTTTTTCTTCATAATTCTGGAAATTAATTTAGTTTGCCTTTTGAAAGGACTGGTTTAACGCGTATTCAGTCCTTTCAATCGGTTCGTTTTATAAATTGGTGATATATATCACTTCCTTGTCAGTTGGATGTTTCTATAGCGTGAAGCTGCCATATAGGAATGCTTCATCGGACTCTATTTGAATGGAGTAGTTGCCGCATGATTCTTCATCTAGGTTGATGCTGATATTTGTTGGAGCATCGTATGTTTCTGAATAGACGGTTTCACCGGTTGATTCATTGATGAGGAGGATGGTGACGGTGGGTAATACCTCGTTGAAGTCGACACATACCGTATTATTATATAGGTAGGCGTTGGCGGTTTGAATGATACTACGAGATATAGGGGTATCTCCTTTACTAATCGGATCTTTTCTTTTTGCTTGGGTTAGGGCAATTTCTGTAAAAGGATTGTTCTCTTTTTGTGCGTATGTCACAATATTGCTTAAAAAGAATGTCGCAATTAAGATAGACAATAGATTCTTCATCATTATACACTTTTTTGATTATTGATGCCGCAAAGGTCGGTTTAATACGGCAGGATAAGTGTATAATATTGTATAATTTCGGTGTATAATGGCGTATAATATTGTATAATTGTTGTACTTGCTAATGATTGTTATGATTGGCAAGATGATTGGAGATTCTTTTTTAAAGCTTCCTTAAGAGATATCTCTTTGTGTGCAAATCCCATTTTGTTTTCTAATATGCGGTCTGCCTTTTTGTAAATAGTATCCCGTTCGCAGCTCAATATATGGCAAAAATGGCTTATCGGGAGGTTTGTCAGGTACAGACAACATAAGTAGATTTCGTCTTCTGTCAGGTGATATTTTGATTGTAGTTCCCGGGCAATATTATTCCAACATTTGTTGGTTTCTGCAATTAGTTGTAGCCAGTCACCTTGATGCATTATTTCTGATTCTGCCTTTTCTTTATGAGAGCGGATGATTAGAGTCATCTTGTTGTATACCTCAGATTGTTCGAATAGAACAAGTCCTGCCTTATGCAGCATTTCTTTTTCGGTTTGGTTATTGGGCTTTTGTTTTCTTTTCTTATAGGATAGGATGATTACAGCTACAATGAGGGTTAATATGATTATTGATATACCTATGATACGATAATGGGTGTGTTTGCTGATTATGTTTTGCTTGTTGCTTGGCATCCCTTGTTCTGCGCAGACAATGGCATCGGGCTGTCTGGACTTCTGCATGCTGTCCAAATAGGCAGAGTAGTTGCGTTCCATCTCTAAGGAAGTAGCTAAGTCTCCTTGCTCTTTGGCTATGTCTGCCAGATACATGTAAGCCCCGGCTTTGGTGGCATAGTCTGTTGTGAAAAGGGATTTTTGTAGGTAGTAGCGGGCAGAATCATATTGCAATATTAGGTAATATGCGCTTCCAAGTAGTTCGAAAGCTTTGTAGCATGTTGTGCGGTCTTTCTGTACGCCAAGATTCTGTTTGGCGAATTCTATAGCTTTCTCTCCGTTTTCCATCCAGTTGTATAGTTGGCATAGTGAGGAGAACACATTTTCTTTTAATTGTATGTTGGACTGTTTTTGGACGATAGCGAGTGCCTTCAACATCATTTTTTCGGCTTCGGGATAGAATTCTTCTCCTTTTTCCATACAGATGACTCCTCGTCGTGACAGAACTTCTGCTTGAAGAACAGAGTCCTTTAGCTGAATACCTATTTGTTGTGCCAATTGATAGCTGGAATCGGCTTGTGTATTTAGGTTTTGTGAATAGTATAGATAACCTATATTCAGGTAGATAAGACTTAATAGACGTCTTTCTCCTGCTTTTTCAGCCAAGGGCTTTGCTATGAGGTATTGAGTCATAGATTCTGTTCTTCTCTGTGAATCCCGGTAGACGCAGCCGGAATAGTAATGGGCCCTTGCCCGCTTTTCTATGTCGTTTGTGCCGTTGTAGTAGGTCAGGGCCGATTGTATCAGGGAATCATTGGTTTGGATAATGTAGTTCTTATCTCTTGCTTCTGTCATTAATAGGCCATAATAAGCACTGTCAGCTTGGGTCTGCAGGCTGTTTGTCGGGAATGCTTCGAGCATAGATAGGGCAGTGTCCGGTTGCTGAACGATGAGCGAGTCAATTGCAATTAGGTACTTATTATAGTTCACTCGGGTATTGCAAGCAATGAACAGAAGTACGATTAGGACAGATAGGGTTGCGATAATAGCTTTTCTCATGTGGTGAACAAAGTTCTCAGTTAAGTCGGGTGCAAAGGTACATCTTTTTCATTATTTACTCATATAATTGCTTGGGCATATTGAAGTTTGAAGAAAATTGTGTGGAAGTTAGGAGTAAAGATGGAAAATAAATGAGCCGGCTATTATTAAGATGACAATGTATGAGTGTACATGGTGCTGGAGAAGTATGCAAGGACACAAAAGAAAGTAGAGAATGTGGGCATTTAGGCAGAAATAACCTGAAACCCTTTTCCATTCCCTCGTTTTCTTGTATCTTTGCGACCTCATAATTCACTTAACTACAAGCAATGAAGGAATTTCTGCAGCTGATGCGACGCTTTGTGTCGCCTTACAAGAGATATATCGGTTGGGCAATCGTGCTCAATGTACTGTCTGCCATATTCAACGTATTTTCATTCACATTGTTGATTCCTATTCTCAATATCCTCTTCAAAACGGGGGAGAATACCAAAGTGTACGAGTACATGGAGTGGGGGAGCGAAGGCATCAAGGAAGTGGCGGTGAATAATTTCTATTACTACGTCACCCAGATGATTGAGACACACGGGCCACAGATGACATTGCTGTTCATGGGGCTCTTCCTTGCTTTCATGACCATGCTGAAGACCTCCTGCTATTTCGGCTCTTCTGCCATTATGATTCCCCTTCGTACGGGAGTGGTACGCGATATCCGCGTGATGGTCTATTCCAAAGTGATGCACTTGCCGCTCGGCTTTTTCTCTGAAGAAAGGAAAGGGGACATCATTGCACGTATGAGCGGTGACGTAGGCGAAATTGAGAACTCCATTACCAGTTCACTGGATATGCTGCTCAAGAATCCGATCTTGATTCTGCTTTATTTTTCCACTCTGATTGTAACCAGCTGGCAGCTGACTCTGTTTACTGTCCTGGTATTGCCGGGTATGGGCTGGCTGATGGGAAAAGTTGGCAAGAAACTGAAGCGTAAGTCGTTGGAAGCCCAAGGGAAATGGAGTGATACCATGTCGCAATTGGAAGAGACGCTTGGTGGACTGCGTATAATCAAGGCTTTCATAGCCGAAGACAAGATGGTGGACCGTTTTAAGCAATGCAGCGACGAGCTGCGTGATGCAACCAACAAGGTAGCCATCCGTCAGTCGTTGGCACATCCGATGAGTGAATTCCTCGGTACGCTGCTCATTGTATTGGTACTGTGGTTCGGTGGTCTGCTTATTCTGGGCGACGGCACTTCCATGGAAGCATCAACGTTCATCTTCTATATGGTGATTCTGTACAGTATCATCAATCCGTTGAAAGACTTTGCAAAGGCAGGATACAACATTCCAAAGGGTCTGGCATCCATGGAACGTGTGGACAAAATACTGAAAGCCGAGAATCCCATTAAGGAACCGGTAAACCCGTTGCCGCTGCACGGGATGAATGACCGGATTGAATTTAAGGACCTCTCCTTCAGTTACGACGGCAAGCGCGAAGTGTTGAAGCACGTCAATCTGATGGTGCCCAAAGGACAGACCATTGCACTTGTCGGCCAGTCCGGTTCCGGCAAGTCGACATTGGTGGATTTGCTGCCGCGCTATCACGATGTGCAGTTAGGTGAGATTACAATTGACGGTGTGAATATTAAGAATTTTCGCATCCACGACCTGCGTGCGTTGATAGGAAACGTGAACCAAGAGGCCATTCTGTTCAATGACACCTTCTTCAACAACATTGCCTTTGGTGTGGAAAATGCAACTATGGAGCAGGTGGTCGAAGCGGCAAAGATTGCCAATGCCCACGACTTCATCATGGAGACCGAACTCGGTTATCAGACCAACATTGGCGACCGTGGCGGCAAGCTTTCCGGCGGACAGCGCCAGCGTATCAGTATTGCCCGTGCCATCTTGAAGAATCCGCCTATCCTGATACTCGATGAGGCCACTTCAGCACTCGATACCGAAAGCGAACGACTGGTGCAGGAGGCTCTGGAACGGCTAATGAAGACCCGTACCACGATTGCCATCGCCCACCGCCTTTCCACCATCAAGAATGCGGATGAGATTTGTGTACTCTATGAAGGTGAAATCGTGGAACGTGGTAAGCACGAGGAACTTCTCGAGAAGAACGGCTATTATAAGAGACTGAATGATATGCAGTCTCTCTCATAGAAATAAAATTCTGCGTACTTTGCTTCCACCCGCTTGTGCTAGGCTGTTATGACTAAATAGGAAGTTAATTTCCTGCAAACAGCCTATTAATTCTTCTTTCTCTTCTATATTTCTTACGCAGAATCTATGATGCAGGTGGGTGTTGACGGCTGCCGGCAGAGTGTTTCACGGCTGTTAGGCGATGATGAATAAAGGGCGTTCTTTTGTCTTTTACGCTTTTTTAATATCTGCTTGCTTCCATTCTATCACTAATTATCCTATTTTTGCAAAGAACACATACATAAACATTGCAAATATCATGAAAAAATTATATCCAACGTCTACGACGACAGCTACTATGACTATCAGTCCAAGTACTCTTAATCATGTAATTCAATCGACCCCGATAATACTATAACTGTAAATATTTAATATTCGCCTACCATGAAAATAAAAGTTGGTTTGATAGGGTTCGGCAGAATGGGGCAAATGTATTGGGAGGAAATGCAGAAAAGCGGTCGATGGGACATCGCATATATCTGCGATACCGATCCGGCCTCCCGAGAATTGGCAAGAAACCTTTCCCCTTCATCCAGAATCATATCCGATGAACAAGAAATCTTTGATGACCAGAGTGTAGAAGCTGTTGGTCTTTTTGCATTGGCAAATTCCAGAAAAGAACAAATAGAGAAAGCTGTCCGGAGCAATAAGCATATCCTGACGGAGAAACCCATTGCCGATACCATTGATAAGGAATGGGAAATTGTGGACCTGATTGAAAAGTATGATCGCATTGCCGCTGTCAACCTTTATCTGCGGAACTCCTGGTATCACCAGGCTATGAAGCAGTTTATCGATGAAGGCGAGATTGGTGAACTGGCTATCTTGCGCATCTGCCACATGACTCCGGGATTGGCGCCGGGCGAGGGACACGAATATGAGGGTCCCGCCTACCACGACTGCGGCATGCACTACATAGACATCGCCCGCTGGTATGCCGACAGTGAATACAAGACCTGGCATGCCCAAGGCATGCGGATGTGGGACTACAAGGACCCTTGGTGGGTACAGTGCCACGGTACGTTCGAGAACGGCATCGCCTTCGATGTCACACAAGGCTTCGTCTACGGACAACTCTCCAGAAACCAGACTCATAATGCATATACGGACATTATCGGTACAAAAGGTATCGTGCGCATGACGCATGATTTCCGGACTGCCGTAGTGGAACTTCACGGCGTGAACCGTACGCTTCGCCTGGAGAAACCGTTTGGCGGAAAGAACCTGGACAAGCTCTGCAACATTATGGCAGACTCCATCGAGAGCGGGAAACGCGATCCGAGATTGCCGCAGATGCGAGACTCGGCCATTGCTTCCCAATACGGATGGACCTTCCTGGAGGATGCGCGCCGCCACGACCTGCCCGGCATAGGCGACTTGCAGACGCTGGCGGAAATCAGGGAGCGCCGGAGGCATATGAAGGAAGGTTACGGACTGCTCCGTCCGAAGAAGACGGTAGTCTGATGCCTATTGTAATAAGAAGTGTTTTAAAACTTAATTATATTAACCGATTTTAAAATCTAAAGAACCATGTCGAAATTTACAAGAAGAGAGTTTCTTAAGACCGGAGGTTTAGCTTTGGCGGGTCTTACCATTGCTCCAAGCAGCATTTTGGGTAAGAGTCACGGACAAGTACCTCCCAGTGACCGTTTGAACATTGCTGCCGTAGGTATCGGTGGTATGGGACACACTAACATTAATCATGTGAAGGCTACGGAAAATATCGTGGCGCTGTGTGACGTAGACTGGCGCTACGCGAAAGGTGTGTTCGATGAGCTTCCCAATGCGAAGAAGTATTGGGATTATCGTAAGATGTACGATGAGATGGGCAAGGACATCGATGCCGTTATCATCGCTACGGCCGACCATACACATGCCATCATCACTGCTGATGCCATGACGATGGGCAAACATGTATATTGCCAGAAACCGTTGACGCACTCCGTATACGAGTCCCGTCTGCTTACTCGCCTGGCCGCTTCTACGGGAGTAGTTACTCAGATGGGTAACCAGGGTTCTTCGGACGAAGGTACCGACTTGGTGTGCGAGTGGATATGGAACGGCGAAATCGGTGACGTGACAAAGGTGGAATGTGCTACCGACCGTCCCATCTGGCCGCAAGGATTGAATGTTCCCGAGAAGGAAGACCGCATTCCCAAAACTCTGAACTGGGATTTGTTCACCGGTCCTGCCAAGATGAATCCGTATAACGAAATCTATCATCCCTGGAACTGGCGCGGATGGTGGGATTATGGTACGGGTGCTTTGGGCGATATGGCTTGTCACATCCTGCACCAGCCGTTCAGAGCTTTGAAGTTGTTGTATCCTACCAAGGTAGAAGGTTCGTCTACATTGTTGCTCAATGCCTGCGCTCCGCAAGCACAGCACGTGAAGCTGACTTTCCCCGCACGTGAAAATATGCCGAAGGTGGCTATGCCCGAAGTGGAAGTTCACTGGTATGATGGCGGCATGATGCCCGACCGTCCGAAAGGCTTCCCCGAAGGAAAGCAACTGATGCAGAGCGGTGGCGGTCTGACTATCTTCCACGGAACGAAGGATACGCTGATTTGCGGTTGCTACGGACAGAACCCGTGGTTACTTTCTGGTCGTGTGCCCAATGCACCGAAGGTTTGCCGCCGTGTACCGAAGGCTATGAATGGCGGTCATGAGATGGACTGGGTACGTGCTTGTAAGGAAAGTCCTTCCAGCCGCGTAATGCCTAAGTCTGACTTCTCCGAAGCAGGACCGATGAATGAAATGGTGGCAATGGGTGTATTGGCTATCCGTCTGCAGGGCCTGAACAAGACACTGGAATGGGACGGAGCCAACATGCGCTTTACCAATATTGGCGACGACGAGACATTGCGTACAGTCATCAAGGACGGCTTCAAGATACACAACGGCCATCCAAGCTTCGACAAGACATGGACAGATCCGGTAAATGCCAAAGCTTTTGCAGAAGAGCTCATCAAGCATAACTACCGCGAAGGCTGGAAGTTGCCCGATATGCCCAGATAAACATTAAAAAGAGTATCGGAACCAGGTTCCGATGCTCATAAACGAATACTAATCATTTAATTTTTCA
>ERZ780070.783-NODE-783-length-12752-cov-4.637552_pt1 | contig 12752 bp, 3 predicted proteins | sample MGYA00511577_ERZ780070 | MGnify/ENA primary metagenome ERZ780070 (study PRJEB29588, sample SAMEA2162530) | human gut metagenome | biome: human gut; feature: human-associated habitat; material: faeces | place: Denmark | collected 2008/2010 ...
CAGGCGGTCGTGGTCGCGTCGGCATTGAGGATGTTGTACTTCCAGCGCAGGTCGCGGATGTACTCCATCGCCGCCACGCACTCGTCGGATGTGAAGTTGCACACCCAGCGGCCGTCTTCATCCTGATATTCCAGCGCGTTTTCGCCCACGCAGCCGAAGTTCCACGCGATATTGGTGAACAGCCAGCCGCCATACGTCTCGCTCGCCGGGAACACCAGCCCCGCCTTGCCCGTCTTTTCGCGGATAATCTGACCGTATTCCGCCACTTCCTGCAAAGTCTTGGGGTAAATCGGCAGACCTTCCTCGTCCACCAGCCCCGCCTCGCGGAACAGGGCGACATTGATGTGCATACCCAGCACATAGCCGTCGCGCGGCAGACCGTAGATGCGGCCGTTCTCGTCGGACAGCATTTCGAGGTACGACGGGCTGAACTCATTCAGCACGCCCGCGCGCTCCAGCGCATCGGTCACGTCGCCGACAAGATGCTGGCTGATCAGCAGCTGCGGGTCGGTAAACGGCGGCTGGAAGATGCTCGGCGCCGTGCCGCCCTTCGCCATCGGAACGTAGCTGCTCAGGGTGTAGGAGTAGTAATCCGGCACCAGCGTCACGTTCGGGTACTGCTTCTTCATCGTCTCGCGGTAGCTCTCAAAGAGCGCCTTTTCCGCCTCCGCCGCCGTATCCGCGGGCCAGTTGCCCAGCGTAATCGTGCAGGTCAAGTCCGCATCAACGACCTCTTCCGCCATCGCCAGCGGCAGCGCACCCAGCGTCAGGCACAGCACCAGCAGCATGGAAACCAATTTCATCGACCCTCTCATGGGAAAACCTCCTTCACGAGTTCGTGGCGTATTTTCGTTAGGTTTAACGCTCAACCTTGTCTCTATTATAGTGTATCAAGCCCATTTTGTCAATCCCGTTTCGAGATTTTTTTGAAAAGAAAAGGGGCTGCTTCGGAGAAGCTGTGTCCCCGAAGCAGCCGAAGGAATGTATTATTTACTTTCTTTGAAAACGACCATCAATCCCTGTGCATTTGCCCAGTCAATCACCTGCTGATTTTCCGCATCGCAGAGAATCACCGGATGGCAGCCGCTGAAGGCATCATCCGCCAACGTTTGCACACTGTTTGGGATAATGACCAGCCGCAGCAGCGAGCAGTCTGCAAAGGCGCGCTTTCCAATCGCAGTAACGCCCTCCGGAATATTCACCTGCTGCACCTGCCACATGCCGACAAAAGCTTCTTCCTCGATTGCCTTCAAATTTGCAGGCAGCTGCAGAATGTGATCCGACGCAATCACATAGCCGTTATCCAGCCATGTGCCGCAAATCTTGCAAACCATGTCACTTATCCGCCCATTTTCCGTCGATGTTGCAGGCTGCACCGTCTCAATGTACGGCGTATGCGGTATGTCGATGCGGCTCGTAACATAACTTTGTTCCGATTCCACATAGTTGTCCGCTGTCTGCGCAATGTAGAGAGCATATCCCAGGTCGCAGCGAAGCGCCGAGAGGTCAAGCGTAATTTCGCGTTTGCCGTCCGGGTAAAGTTCTGCACGATCCTCCACATAGAAGTGCGTTATAGGAGCACTCGATATGCCGTCTTGCGGCCAGAAAATCAAATCCAGCTGCGCATTCTCCGGGAAAATGTGCGAATCCGAAAGCGTCAGCGTCAGCTTGTTGTCCACCAGTTCCGAAACATCCAGGATGCGCGGCAGTTGACATTCCAGCACCAAGTCAAATTCCGTCGGTGCCAGCGTGTCAATGTACTGGCTCAGGGTCGGGGTAAAAGTCGCATGATAGACCTTTCTGCCAGTAATGGTCTGCTTCTTTTCTATATCTTCTCCCCTTTCTATGGTGAACAGCGCCACGGTTGCTTCTTCGGTGCTTTCCGTCAGCGTCAGTGTGCCATCCACATTCCAGTCGCACAGCATTGCCGTGTATTCCGGATCATCCAGCCGTACCTCCGCACCATACGGATAGAGCGTCTGCGTATTCACTGTCACTTGCGCATACTCACCCGTCAGATCGTCGCTGAGCCAGTAGCCGTTGTTTGTGCCGATGATGGTCGGCTCAAATTCGCCCTGCGCGTTCTGCCAGTCCAGCGTATCCATGTGCCGCCCTGCGAAGTCCAGCACATACGCATAGTGCGCATCCATCAGTTCCTCAATCGGCTGAACTTCCGCATACACCAGCTTTTTGCCCTCCGTGAAGGACGCAGATGCCTGCTCAACAACCTCCGCCTCAATATCCTTGGAGTACGCCTGATACAAGAAGGTCTGGTTGTAGTCGTCGCAGTCTTCCACCTTCGGATCATCCCCAAACGACAAGCGATACGTTTCTCGATTGAGCATGAAGTAGCGTGCTTTTCCGAAATGTTCCACAAATGCCGGGTGCGTAAAGTACCATTGCCCGTCAATTTGAATCATGTTCACGGCATCACCGTCAAAATACGAAACAAACACCGAGCTTTGATCACCAATGCCAACACCTTCGATGATGCCTTTCGCGTTGAAGTATATGCCATTGGTAACATTTGCCGCGTTCAGCAGTGCTTTGTATGCAAATGCCCAGCCCCAGCGCGTACCTTTACGCTGGACAAGCACCATTTTGCCGCTATATGTGTGCGGCAGCATGTCTGACAGCTTCGTTTCGCTGAGCATCCAGTCTACCAGCGCTTCTGCTTTCTGATAGTCGGTCATGTCATCCGTAATCACCTGCGCGACAATTTTTGCTGCCAGCTGGTCAGCCGTGCCGAGGTATTCTGCCGGAATCGACTCATCCAAATGCACAGGAATCTGATGCGCCAGCGCGTATTGATGCGCTGCGCTGCCCGACGGCGTGTAGAATTCCACAACCGCTTCGCTGAACGCATCATCCGCAATTTCCGTAACCGATGCCGGAATTTCCAGCAGCAGCATCGCGTTTCCAAATGCATTTGCGCCGATGCGCTCCAAGCCATCCGGCAGTTTCAGCGCTGCCAAAGCAACATTGCCGTGGAATGCCTGTGTGCCAATGCTGCGCACACCCTGCGGGATGGTAAGCGTCTGTATCCGCGTGGCCTGCGCAAACATCCCCTGCGGGATTTCCGTCAGTGCTTTCGGCAAATGCACGGACAGAATGGCATAATTCATCCACATCGGATTGATGCCGATTTGCTTCACGGTATCCGGGAAATACATGGACGTAACGGACGTGGAAGCAAACGCATAATCCCCGACCGTTTCCAGCGAATCGCCCAGAGAGAAGGACGGAATTGCTTTGCAGACGTTGAATGCCCGCTCGCCGATGTACTTCACATGCGGCAGAGAAACGCCCTTCTGCTCCGCCGACGGCGAAACGCGCTTCAGTTTCTTGCAGCCATCAAATGCATAGTCTGAAATTTCCGTCAAATTCGGCGAAATATTGATTTCCTCAATGTTTTCGCAGCTCGTGAAGGCATGTTCGCCAATGGACTGAATGAGCGCACCGCCGTTAATAGTTTGAAGCGCCTTGCAGCCGCAGAACGCACTGCTCTCGATGGTCGTAACAGTGCTGGCGAGCGTTGCTTCCGTCAGCTTTGTGCAGCCAGTGAACGCTTCACTGCCAATCGTTTCGACACCGGGTGCAACTGATACCTTTTCCAGATTTTCGCAAGCAGCGAATGCCCCGGTACCAATACGCTTTACATCTCCGGGAATGGTAATCGAGGTCAAACCGCTTTGACGGAATGCTGTTTCTCCAATTTCCGTTAGGCTTTCAGGCAATTCCACAGTTTGGAGCTTGGACGCTCCACAGAAAGCATTCGCGCCAATTTTCTTCAAGCCATCGGGGAGCGTCAGCGAACGGAGCTCTCCATTATAATAGAATGTCCAGTCCGCGATTTCGGTCACATTTGCCGGGATGACAACTTCAGCAATCGGAACTCCTAGGAATGCTTCTTCTCCGATCGTGGTCAGCGAATCCGGAAGATTGATTTCCTTCAGCGCATAGCAATGCGCAAACGCAAGTCCACCAATGTTCGTTACCCCATCCGGCAGATGAATACTCTCCAGCGACTTGCAGTTTGCAAATGCTTCATAGCCGATGCTCGTCACACTGTCCGGAATTTCAATAGTTTTCAGGGACGTACAGTCCTTAAAGCCATGCACGAACGTGATGTTCTTCGGCAAAACGACCGTAGTCAGGGACGTGCATTCCGTGAAGCATCCGCCTTCCATGCGGAAAACCTGCGGCGGCAGAATTACTGTCTCCAAATTTTCGCATCTTGCAAATGCCCACTCCATCAAGTCAAAGTCCGTCGATGTGATTTCCACAGACTTCAGCTGATGGCAATCAGTAAATGCAAAACTCCCAACGTGAAGACCCGGCTGCGAAAGTTTCAGCGATGTAATGCCGGAATTGTAGAATGCATTTCGTCCAATCAACTCTAATTTTTCCGGGAAGTTGATATCCGTTAGTGCTGTGCAGTTTTCAAAAGCATAAGAATCAATGACAGTGCAGCTTTCCGGCAGCGTGACGCTCGTTAAGCCTTTTCTGCCCTTGAACGCCCCTGCGCCAATTGTCGTGATGCCATCACGAACGGTTACATTTCCCGTAATCGACGCATTCACAAACAAGATGCTGTTGTCCTGCGTATCATATAAGATACCGTCTTCGGATACATAGCGCACAGAACCAAACGCTGTCGTTATCGTTTTCAGCTTGCTGGGCCACTCGCCGCTGATGTCCGCCAGTTTAGCAGGCAAGTGTAGAGTTTCCAGTGAACGACATCCTTCCACAACGCCGTTCATCATGTGGGTTAAACCACTCGGCAAATTCACGGTGCGTAAAGAGTAGCAGGTTGCAAATGTTCCCGACATAAATGTGATGCCTTCAGGCACGGTTATTTCTGTTAAGCTATCGCAGGAGCGGAATGCGCTGTCGCCCAAGCTCTTTAATCCTTCCGGCAGCACAACATTTTCCAGTTGTGTACAGTAGGCAAACGCCAAACCATCTATCGTTATCAGCCCTTCCGGGAAGGTAATTTCCTTCAGTTCCTTGCAGAACTGAAATGCGCAATTCCCAATTTTCTGCAAAGAATCCGGCAGTTGAACAGATGTTATCGCATGTTCCTTAAACACATCGTCGCCAATGCGCACCGTGCCGTCACGAATCACTACATCCCCCGACACATCCGGCAGAGCATAGCGCAGCGTCTTTGCAGGAATGTCGTAAAGCAATCCGTCCTCCATCTCATAGGTTGGATTTCCTTCGGCTACATACAGCGATGTCAGCGCTGAACAGTCTGTGATGAAAGAGTCTCCAAGGCTGGTTACATTGACCGGTATCGTCAGCGACGTCAAGCCAGAAGATTCAAACGCTCTCCAGCCAATCGTTGTCAGCGTATCCGGCAGTGTAATTTGCTTCAGCATGGTGCAGCTGCCAAAGGCCGATTGCCCAATTTCCACCACACTGCCAAGTGTAATCTCCTGCAAGTTTTCCTGTCCCCAGAAACCGTCATCCGAAATGATTTTCAAGCTCTGCGGCAGACTTACGCTCACAAGCGTGCGAATGTAGCCTTTCTCATAATCAAAATACGCTTTAAATGCCGAGTCCCCAATCACTTCAATCCCTTCGCTGACAACAACGTGCGTCAGAATCGGACTGCGGAGGTTTTCAATCGCATAGACCGGATAGCCGTCAATCACCGCAGGCACAACCACGTCCGGCAGTGTACCCGTGTAGCCCGTGATGTAAGCTTTGTCCCCTTCAAGGCGGTAGGAGAACGACGTGCTTTCGCTGGCATAGCGCACCCCGTGCGCACTCGCCCACAGCTGCGCCGGGCTGCCGTCCTGCACAACAAGGCACAGGGCATCGTTCACCGCGTCAAACGCATGGTTGCCAATCATCTCCACCTGCGTGCCGATGGTGAGGCTGCGCAGATTCTGGCAATAGGCAAACGCATAGTCCGCAATGGCGGTCACGTTTTCGTCAATCACCAAATCCGCTCCTGCGCGCCGTGCCGGATAGAGCAGCAGCGTTTTGCCCGCCGCGTCCATCAGGATGCCGTCACAAACCTGCAAATACACACTTTCCGCTTCCACGCGCACTTCTTGCAGGTACTTGCAGTTTGCAAAGGCGTTTTCCGCAGTACCGACCACGGGCAACCCGTTATGCACAGCCGGAAGCACCAGCAGTACCGCGTTTTCATCGCAGCCGCTGACAAGATAGCCATCCTGCGCGGCATTGAGCGTGTAGGAAATCTCCTGATCCGCCGCGGCAAAATTCACGCCCTGTGACGTGGCTGCTTTTTCAGCGGCAGACCCCTTCCAGCCGCGGATGGTCAGATTCTCGCAGTTCGCAAAAGCATCCGCCGCGATTTCCTCCACGTCCGGCCAAAGCAGAATGTCCGTCAGCGCACTGCATCCCTCAAAAGCGGCACTTTCAATGCGCCGCACCGTGCGCGGCAAAGTCACATTGGTTAGGCTTTCATTGCCGCTGAATGCCCTTGCGCCAATTTCCACAATGCCGTCCGTCAGTTCGATTTGGGTCAGCGCAGTGCAGTGCTCAAACGTGCTCGCCGGGATTTTCGTCAACGCGGCGTCCCACTGAACTTCCCGCAGGGCGGCACAGTTCATCCATGCGCCGTTGCCCATCGTCGTGACGTTCTTGGGCAGCTTCAGCGTCTGAATCCCAGTGGCAGAAAAAGCAGACGAACCAATCGTATTCAAATTTTCCGGCAGGACGATGCTTTCCAGCGTGCCAATGCCCGCAAACGCATACGCACCGATTCTGGTCAGGCTCTCCGGGAAGATGATTTCCGTCAGGGCCGTATTTTCAAACGCATTTGCTTCTATGGTTTGCAGATACTTGCTCCATGTCACCGTTTTCAGCGACGTGCAGCCGCTGAACGCCGACGCAGAGACGGTATTGAGGTATTCCGGCATCTGGAACGCCGTCAAGGAAACGTCATTCCGGAACGCCGCTGCACTCAGGCTTGTTACGCTGTCCGGAATATGCACACTTTCCAGTGCCATGCAGTTCTGGAACGCCTTTGTGCCGATGTTCGACAGCGAATCATCAAACGACAGCGATTGCACCGCCGTGCAGCCTTCAAATGCCGATTCGCCAACAGACGTCACGCCCGTGAACGCATTGGGCGAAACAAGCGACGTGCAGCCCTTGAAGAATCGGTCAGGAATCGCCGTCAGCGTACCTTCGCCGAAATTCACCGTCTTCAAGCCCGTTGCATTTTCAAACATGCCCGCCTGATAATCGCTGAAAATCGGCGAGAAAGTCAGCGTTTCCAGATAGCGCAGGTTTTTGAGCGCGCCATCATCAATCTGTGTCAGCGTTTCCGGCATGACAAAGCTTTGCTGCGGTGCGCTGGCAGCATAAGTCAGCAGCCGCGTGGCATCTGCCGTCATCAGCGCGCCCTGCTGCACCTGAAAATGCGTGTTTCCCTCCGCCAGCTGGAACTCCGTCAGCGCCGTGCAGTCACGGAATGCATCCGCGCCAATCAGGTTCAGCGACTTCGACAGCGGCATCGAAGTCAGCGCAACACAGCCGTCAAATGCTTCCGCACCAATCATCGTAATATCGCCATCAATCTGAATGGATTCCAGTCTTTCGCAGCCCTGAAATGTGCGGTCAGGAATGACCGTCACACCAGCCGGGATTTGCAGCTTCTTTATCGTGTAGCAATACTGGAATGCGCCTTCCCCAATGGATTCGAGCTTTTCAGGCAGACGACCATCGCCCCAAGCTCTCCCCATATTCCAGCATCCACCGAACGCGCCTTTACCGATTTTGGTCACGTTTTTGCCGATGCACTGCTCAACACTGTAATCTCTTGCAGATCCATAGCCCCAGCAGTTTGCAAAGGCGTCGTCTGGAATTTCCGTCAACGAATCAGGAATTTCCAAGAAGTGCAGTTGCAAACATGCCGCAAATACGCCCTCGCCCATTTTCGTCAGCTTCTGCGGCATCCGAACCGCATCAAGATAGGCGCTGACTGCAAAGGCTTCCTTGCCAAAGGTGGTTACATTGTCTGGAATGTAGAATTTCTCGCCGATACCCGACGGCATGTCATAAAACGCGCGGTCGCCGATCGTCGTAACCGGACACCCTTCAATTTCTTCTGGAATCAGCACTTTGCGGCGCAGAAGGTCTTTATTATATCCTGTAATCGTCGCTTCTCCATTCTGAATCTCATAGGTATAGTACTCTGCCGGGTCAGCAACAAGCACATATGCATATAGATATTCATATCCATTTAAACGCAGTTGAATACGCACCATTTCATTTGCAGAAAGTGAAATACTTCCTTTTCCATCCCATTCGACGTGGATTCCTGTTGGCTCATAAGTGTAGCTTTCAAAGTGAGTTGCACCATATTCATCATCATTAGAACCACTGCCAAAAGAGCCGTGACCATCCGTATAAGCGAAATACCACAGCCATTCCTCTTTTGTCACAACGTAATCTTCTGGGACATCATAAGTAAAGTGGATTGTTTCCCCCGGCTGGGCAAAAATGACAGTCCGATCGTTCCAATCCATTTTCGCTTCCTTTGTCTCCGCGCAAGCAACTGTCGTTGCCAGCGCAAAAAGAAGCAAGAACAGTCCGAATGTGACTTTCCAACGTTTCATGTGCAATTCTCCTCCATCCGCTTTTTCCCTGTTGCAAACTGCCAGTTTTCCATATTTATTATACGCAGGTTTTCCCAGCTTGTCAACATGATTGGTAATCGTTTCTTGACAATTTCTTCTGAATATAGCATTAGCACCTTATTGATTTGACGGTGCATGACATAGCATTCGATTTAGTTTCTGTATTTTCCCTTAATTTTCTTGATTCTGCTATTGACTTTTTTTTGAAATTGCTGTATGCTGGAAATCGAGAAAGGGGTTGATACGCATGAAATCCAAGAAACTTTTGACGATTACGCTGACCAGTCTGCTGATCGGAAGCTGTCTGGTCCTACCCGCACTGGCGGACAGCGCGGACGCTCCAAGCGGCGGAAATGTCGCGACTTACGAAATTTCCGCAAACGTAAAACGCATTGATGAATATGCGTTTGCAAACAGCACGAGCCTTGTCAGCGTGAAAATTCCTGATTCTGTAACTGCCATCGGGGATTACGCCTTCTCGGGCTGCACGAGCCTGAAAGAGATCACGATTCCCAGCAGCGTGACAGAGATTGGCGCGCACGCATTCGATGGATGCACGGCGCTGGTAAAGTTGCAGGGGCTGGAGAATGTGACAAATCTCAGCGACTTCACGTTCTATAACTGCATTTCACTGCAAGATGTTGGAGATTTGACTTCTTTGACGAGCATTGGCGAATCTGCTTTTGCAGGCTGCAAATCACTGACGCAGCTCGGTGATATGCCCCATCTGAAAAGTATCGGCGCGTCTGCTTTTTCATACAGTATCAGTTGGGACGATGGAACAGAACAATATTGCGATTCACTGAAGCGTATTGGCGACATTTCTAATGTCGAACAAATCGGTGATTCAGCCTTTTTCAGCTGCGCGTCTTTAGCAGAAATCGGAAGTTTGCAGCATGTCACAACAATTGGGGATTGGGCTTTTGGGTATTGCACTTCACTCAAAGAAATCAGCAGCTTAGACAATATTAAAAAGATTGGAAGATGGGCTTTCTACGATTGTCAGTTGAATACGCTTGAAATCGGAGGAAATGACGTCCACATTGGGGCGGAAGCATTTTTCAGTTGCAATTCTCTTGCAAGCATTGAGGGCTTAAGCAACGTAACAAGCATCGGCAGCGGTGCTTTCGAGTCCTGCGCCATGACCACCATTAGCGGTCTAACGAACATTTCTGCCATTCCGGATAGCGCATTTGCCAGCTGTTTCAATCTGCAAAGCGTAGAAGGTTTGGAGAATGTGACGAGCATTGGCGCATACGCATTCTCCAGATGCTATGCGTTGGAAACACTTGATATCACCGATAATGTAACCACTATTGGTGCTTACGCTTTCAGAGATTGTGAATCGCTCACATCCATGGAGCATTTGAGCAATGTAACAAGTATTGGCAATAGTGCTTTTGTAGGCTGCACCTCCTTGGTTCGGGTTGGTGATATGCCCCATTTGGAAAGCATCGGCGACTCTGCCTTTGGGGTTTCCAGCCGTTGGATTCCGGACGAAGGCATGTCAAAAGACTATGCCTGTGCGTCACTGGAAAGCATCGGAGATCTCAGCAGCGTTACTTCCATCGGCGAAAACGCCTTCTATCAGTGCACTTCGCTGAAAACCGTCGGCAGTCTCAGCAGCGTTACTTTCATCGGCGCAAATGCGTTCAAGCAGTGTACTTCCCTGCAAAGCATCGGGGAACTCGGCAATGTTACACGCATCGCGTATGGTGCCTTCTACGGCTGTGAATCACTGACCAGCATTAGCGGCTTGGAAAAGCTGACCGTCTTGAATCGAGAGACATTCCGCAATTGCAAATCGCTGAAAACCGTTGGTGATTTAAGCAGTGTGACAAGCATCAGCGAGAAAGTTTTTGATGGCTGCACTGCGCTAACCACAGTTGGCGATTTAAGCAGCTTGAAGGCTGTTCCTGATAAGCTGTTCTACTGTTTGAAGGATCTTCTTTCAGTCGGCGATTTAAGCAGCGCTACCAGCATTGGGAAAGATGCATTCTATGGCTGCAGCAAGCTGGCGAGTATCGGGGACATGTCCAACGTCCGCACCATCGGCGAATATGCGTTTTCTAATTGCGAAGCATTGACCAGCCTTCCTGAACTGCCCCGGCTGAATAGCATCGGCAGCAGTGCATTCGCTGACTGCACCGCTTTAACCAGCGTCGGGAATCTGACCAATGTCACAACACTCGGCACTTGTGCCTTCAATAGCTGCAAAGCGCTGAAAACCATTGGCGATTTAAGCAAAGTCACATCCATCGGATATTCCACCTTTGGCTTCTGCACCGCATTAGAGAGCGTAGGCAACATGAGCAGCGTAACTTCGATTGATTCTTACGCATTTGAAGGCTGCTCTTCGCTTGTGCGTGTCGGCAACATGAGTAATGTCGAATCCATTGATTCTAACGGTTTTGTGAATTGCAGCGCCTTGGAACACGTTGATGAACTTGACAAGATTACCAGCATCGGTCAGAATGCGTTTAAGGGCTGTACTGCACTGAAGAGCATCGGTTCCCTGCACAACTTGGAAACTATCGGGCAAGGTGCTTTTAGCGGCTGCAGTGCACTGGAGCATGTTGATGATTTGTACAGCTTGACGCGCTTGGAATACGATGTTTTCTCACACTGTGTATCGTTAATCAGCGTTGACTGTTCTGACAAACTAACCGCCATTGGGAGTAGTGCATTCTTTGGCTGCAAAGCGCTTGTCAGCATTGGTGATTTAAGCAATGTTACAAGCATTGAAAGTTCTGTCTTTAGGGGCTGCATCGCGCTGAAATCAATCGGCAATATGCCTAAATTGGAATCAATTGGGATGCAGTGTTTCATGGGATGCACTGCGCTGGAAACCGTCGGTGATTTAAGCAGCCTGAAAGAGATTCCCTCTGAGACGTTTGATGGCTGCACCTCTTTGGTAAGCATCGGCGATTTGAGCAACGTAACCATTATCGGATCATACGGGTTCAACCAATGCAAAAAGTTGACCTCAATTCCGAATCTGGGCAGTTTGGAAAGGGTCGATCAATTTGCCTTCTCCGGATGCGAGTCGCTTGCATTGCTGGGCAATCTTCGCAAGCTAACGAGTTTTGGCTACTCGCCTTTCGTTAACAGCCCTTTCCATAACTGTCCGAACCTTGTCCTGGAAGTCCTGCCGGACTCCGCCGCTGAGCAGTACGCAAAGGATTACAATATGCAGTACACCTACATTACGGAGTGATTCTCACATCGCTTGGTTCTTCGCGGAATCTTGGGGCAACCAACAAGATTCCGTGAAGAGCCTTTTTTGCACCATTTCGTCCACATCCACATCCATGTTGATATGTGCCGTTGGATTTCTCAGAACTAAGAGGCATACCATTTCGACTGTTGCTTCATTTTCCAAGGAAAGTTCTTTCACTTTCTGACCGCTCACTGGAACAGGGAATGCAAACACCATATTCCTGATGCAGCTGCCGTCCTTCTGCTTTTCCAGGTACAGACCAATGCCCAGCCACAAGTACGCACAAATTGATTACTGGGGCACAAGAAGCAACACAGTTCACCTGAAAGTAACTGCTTGAAAATTAGAGTGCACTGTATTATAATTTAGATGTAACATTCTAATTTGAACTATTGGGGGTGCTGCGATGCTGACAAAAGAAGAAATGCCCGCTTGCCCGGTAGCAACTACCGTGGCGCTGATTGGAAGCAAGTGGAAGTTGCTTATCATACGAAATCTGCTGGCCCGTCCGTGGCGGTTCAATGAACTGAAAAAGGACTTGGAGGGAATCAGCCAAAAGGTGCTGACGGACAGCCTGCGCTCGATGGAAGCCGATGGTATCATCACCCGCACGGTTTATCCCGAAGTGCCGCCGAGGGTGGAATATTCGCTGACGGAACTCGGCAAAAGCCTGAAACCCATTTTGGATTCCATGCGGGCGTGGGGCGAAGCATATAAGACTAAACACTAAAAACCCGAAGCAGTACCTTTCCAGTGCTACTTCGGGTTTTCCTTATGTTGAAGTTAAATCATTCCCAAATGCTTCAATCTCGATATGTTTTCCCCTCTTGAAGTTTGGACAATACGCATACCGTCTCCGACATATCCGTTTCGTCCCAACAAAGTCCGCTGATCTCCGAGCCCTTGAA
>ERZ780070.784-NODE-784-length-12751-cov-3.592470_pt1 | contig 12751 bp, 15 predicted proteins | sample MGYA00511577_ERZ780070 | MGnify/ENA primary metagenome ERZ780070 (study PRJEB29588, sample SAMEA2162530) | human gut metagenome | biome: human gut; feature: human-associated habitat; material: faeces | place: Denmark | collected 2008/2010 ...
CACCAAGAAGATATGTGTAAGGCCATACTTTTCCTTGTCCTCATATGCTTCTTTCATGCAGCGTCCAAAACCGCCGGAGCCGCCGGTGTTTCGATTTGGCATCACAAAAATTCTGTCGTTTGACAACTCTTCGCAAGGAAGCGTCTGTCCGTTATCCGACACATAAACATAAACATTCTGATAAAGCGGTGAATCCGGATTTTCCATCGTTTCACGCTTTAAAGTTTCCAGCGTTTTCTTCACAAATTCTTCGCGCCGGAATGTACAAATTCCAATCGCTATTTTCGCTAACTGGATGGGTTCAAAAACTGTCTCAAAACATCCACCAAGAATCTCCGTATCACTGTCTGCCCTAACCGTTGCGTAAACAATTCCCTTTACGTCTGCCAGAGAAAAGGAAAGAGAAACCTCATCCGGATCTGCCTGCCTATGTCTCTCACTGGTAAAATTTTCAGTCAATGCCATTGTTCCACCCGTAACTCCGGCATCCCACAGTCGAACCATGCAGCTTCCCTTACAGCGCAGGCGGAATCGAACCTCTTTTATTTTCGTATACATTTTCCATTTATAAGCCGAAAAACTATTAAAATAAGTAAATAAATCCGCTTCATTTCCAGCCGGTATTTTACCGTCTGTTGTGCCGTGGAAATAAAGCTCCGGCTCATTGCAAATATTTTCTTTTGGAAAAACTAAATTCTGTAATATCATTTTTATCTATTTTATCATCAATTATTTTCTTACAAGCATCAACTATTTCACTTCTACCACCATAATTCAAACAAAAATTAACAACTAATCCTGTATTATCTTTTGTAGAAGATTCAACTTCTTCAATTATAGATATAATATCTTTACTTAACCCTTCTTTTTTATAAGAGAAAACTACTTTCATATTCTTTTTTATATAAACATCTTTTTCTTCTTTAAAACCTTTCTTAAATAAATTCATTAAATAATCTACTTCATCTTTACTTCTTTTAAAATTTTCTGTTGAAAAAACAAATAAACTAATATATTTTATATCTAAATTATTACAAGGAGATCTAAACTTAGTTGGAAATGTTATTGACACCAAGATACCATTTGTACCTGCATTTTTTATACCCTATTGTATTTGGTACTTAATGATATTTATAATACCATATTATTTATATTGCAAAGACAAAGATAAATTTATTAAATATACTATGGCGTATATACTATGCTCTATGATAGGAAATATTGTATTTATAAGTTACCCATCAACAGTAGCAAGACCTACTGTAACAGGAACTGATATATTTTCTCTTATAGCAAAATTTATCTATTGGATAGATACCCCTACTAATTGCTTTCCATCATTACATTGTGCGATAAGCATGCTATTTATACTATATATATGTGAAAGCAAAAATACAAACATAATCACTAAAATATCAGTATGTATAATATCAATCTTAATAATGTTATCAACTCTATTTACTAAACAACATGTAGTCGTAGATTTCATAAGTGGAGATATACTTGCTTTAATAGTATATTTAATAGTTAAACCATCTAAAAAATTACCTAATTATATCAAAACAAAACTAAATATTTAAAAAACATTTACAATCATTTGTTTGTGTGTTATTATTTACTTATAAATGGAGGAAAAATATGGAAAAGTTAACATCTAAACAAGAAAAAATATTAACAACTATTAAAAAATTCATTGCTAAAAATGGATATTCTCCTACTATACGCGAATTATGCACATTATGTAGTCTTAATAGTACTGCTACTATGTTTGTACACTTAAAGAATCTTACTAAAAAAGGATATATTAATCAAACAGGAAGTAAATTTAGAACTATAGAGTTAGTTGTACCAAATGAATATGATAAAAAGTATAAAGATAAAGATAATGTAGTAAATGTTCCATTACTTGGTAAAGTTGCTGCTGGTAGTCCTATCGAAGCAATTGAAAAACCTAATGAATTCTTCTCTTTACCTGCTGAATTATTACCTAAAAACAAAGAGGTATTTACTCTTGAAGTAAATGGTGACTCTATGATTAATGTAGGTATATTTGATGGAGATATCGTTATTGTTAAAAAAGAAAAAACTGCGAATAATGGTGAAATAGTTGTGGCTATGACTGATGAAAATGAAGTAACATTAAAAAGATTTTATAAAGAAAAAGACCACATAAGACTTCAACCTGAGAATGATTATCTTGAACCAATTATATTAAAAAATGTAACTATTCTTGGTAAAGCAATTGGTCTATATAGAAAAATATAGTATTTAAAAACTGATCGTTTGATCAGTTTTATTTTGTCATCATCATATATATTAAGAACGCAGCCATAAGAATTAGTACTACTAATCCATTTATTTGATCACTCTTTCTATGTTTGTCCCCTATTCCAATTGCCATTGAAATTAGTATTCCACCAATAAGTCCACCTATATGAGCACTTAAATCTATACTTGATGATAAAAATCCTATTACTAAATTAATAATTATAACAGGCATAATACTACCTCTTAATATACCTTGTAATGTTGCTCTGTAATAATAAGTGAAATAACATATACTACCAAGTAATCCAAATATAGCACCACTAGCACCAATACTTATACTATCAGCAGTCATAAATACTCCGCTAAATATACTACCAAGTAGTCCACTTACTAAATATATAAGTAAAAATTTACTCTTACCATAATATCTTTCAACAACAGGACCTATACTATATAATGCTATCATATTAAATAATATATGCAATATATCAGCATGAACAAACATACAGGTAAATAACCTATAGAATTCTCCATTTTGAACAAGTTCATAATTATTACCAAACATATTAATTAATTCATCATTACCATGAAGTACTCCATATAAGAATACCATTAGATTAAGAACAATTAATATATAAGTAACAACTGGTTTTTTAGGACTAAATATTTTCTCTAATTTCTTTTCTTTTTTCATTGTATTTTGATTCATATCTTCTGTTAATTTAAAGAATTCAACAGGGTCTACTTTATCATTAAAATCAGTTTCTTTAACTTTAGGAAAGAATTCTTTAACAAATTTATTTTTCTTAAAGTCATCTAGTCCATCTATTTTAATAGTTTCTATATTCTTATTATCAATTATACTTACATTATCACCTGTATCTAAAAGTAAATTTAATGTAGTCATTTTAAATGATAATGTATTTCTTTTTATACTTTTCATTATTGTTTTTACTTTAAATATATCACTTTTAAATTGTTCTTCATTATGTATATAATTTGTATTTATTCTAATAAGTTTTAAATCATTTTCCATATTTTCAAGCCATATTTCATTATCAAGGCCATTTATAATAACAGGTTTATAATCTTCTTCTGTTATAAAATAATGTAATATTTTTAATATGATATCATCTTTCTTATTTATTTTTATATTCATTTTAATTTCCTTTCATTTCAATAATAATATTTTACTATTAAACATACAATTAGTAAAGAGGTGATAAAAATTAAAAAGTATTTTAAGAATATATTATTATTTATTTTTATATTGTTTTTATGGTTACTTAGTGGTTTTATATTTAAATTTAATAAAGAATATTATGATTTATTAAGATTACCTTCCTTTGTTTTAAATGGTAAATTAATAAGTATTATATGGTTTATTATTTATATACTTAATACTATTTCTATAATTATTGTATCTAAGAAAACAAATATATTTAAGAATAGAGATTATCTTTATATATTACTTACTAATTATTTAGCAAATGAGTTATTTATGTATTTCTTTTTCTATTTGATGAGTCCATTCTTAGGATTTGCGATTACTACTGTGGTAATGTTAAGTACGATATTCTTATTTTTAGAAACAAAAAAGATTTCTAAAAAATCTTCTTATTTCTTAATACCTTATATTATTTATAGTATATATACATTTATATTAATGAGTACTGTATATTTTATGAATTTCTAAACATATCAAGTATTTCATTGAATTCTCTCTCTGGTGGTACCTCAAATTCCATAAACTTTCCTGTTATTGGATGATTAAATCCTAAGTATTCTGCATGTAACATTTGTCCATAATCATTTATGATTTTCTTTTTACCATAAGTAGGATCATTAACAACAGGATGTCCTATATAATCCATATGAACTCTTATTTGATGTGTCCTTCCTGTTTCAAGTATACATTCTACTAAAGTTGCATTATTAAGTCTTTCAAGAACAGTAAAGTTAGTAACCGCGTTCTTACTATTGATATCTGTTACAGCCATTTTCTTTCTATCATATTTACTTCTACCTATTGGAGCATTTATTTTACCTTTAGATTCATCTATAATTCCCCAGACTAATGCTAAATATTTTCTTTTGATATTTTTATTTTTAAAGTCTTCACTAAGTATTCTATGTGCTTTATTTGTTTTGGCAATTAGTAGTATTCCAGAAGTATCTTTATCAATTCTATGAACTATACCACATCTTTCACTTCCACCTTCATCACTTAACTCATCAGTATGATACATAAGTGCATTAACAAGTGTTTTAGAATAATTACCATTACCAGGATGAACTACCATGCCACTTTTCTTATTGACAACAATAATATCATCATCTTCATATAATATATTTATATCTATATCTTCTGCTTTAACACTAGTATCAATAGTTAAATCCTTTATTTTAATAATATCTCCTTCTTTTAAACTATATCCACCTTTAACAATATTATCATTAACAGTTATATTACCATTTTTAATATTCTTTAATATAAAATTTCTACTTTCATTAAGATTAGATACTAAAAATACATCTAATCTTTTTAATTCATTTTCTTTTTCTACTACTAACTCTTTCATACTTACCTTCCTTTAAAACAATATAAATAAGTAATATAACACCTATTGTTATATACATGTCAGCTATATTAAATATAGACATTTCTCTTTTAAATAATGTAAATGATATAAAATCAACTACATATCCTCTAAATATTCTATCTATTAAATTGCCTACTGCTCCACCTAATATTAAGCTAAATGATAAAAGTGATAAATTATTATCAATATTCTTTTTCATCTCTTTTACTATATAAAATATTAATAGTAGAGAAATACCAATAAGAAATACTATATTACCACTAAGTATCCCAAAAGCAGCACCAGTATTTCTAATATAAATAAACTTTAAAAAGTTATCAATTAATATTTTTTCTTCACCTATACTAAAATTTTTAACTATTAAATATTTAATTATTTGATCAAAAACAATAAGCATTAATAAACTAATTAATACAATTAAACTTTTCTTTTTCATATTTCAAATTATATCATAATTATTAAGATATATCTATAAGTATTACATCTTCTCCCATTTTCTTTATCTGACTGAATTTAATAACTATTTCATCTGTATTTGAGAACAAGCTTTTAACAAAATGTGTTTTTTCAATAATAAATTTAATCATATATCCACTTGTTTCATCAAAATAAACATCAATAATTTTACCTATTTTTTTACCATCTTTTATATTAACAATATCCTTTTTTTGAAGTTCTGATAATCTCATATTAAATTATATTACATTATTAATTTTTTAACACTATTTAAAGCACTATTTTCTATTCTTGATACTTGTGCTTGACTTATCCTAAGATCACGCGCTATTTCACTTTGACTCATACCATAGAAATATCTTTTCATTATTATAGTTCTTTCTTTATCTTTTATTTTACTAAGTGCTTCTTTTAATGATAACATTTTATCTAAATCTTTAACACTAGAGTCTTCTAATTGATCTAATAGATATATTGTATCTCCTCCATCGTTATAAATAGGTTCAAATATACTCATAGGTTCTCCTAAAGAAGAAAGTGCTATATAAAGTTCATAATCTGTTATATTAAATTTCTTACATATTTCTTCATTAGATGGGTAAACATTATTATTATGCATACATTCTTCTTTATAATTTATTATTTGATATGCAAGTTCTTTAATACTTCTTGATATTCTTATTTGATTATTATCTCTTATATATCTTTTGATTTCTCCTTCAATCATAAATACTGCATAAGTACTAAATCTAACGTTGAATTCTAAATCAAAATTATCAACTGCTTTTATAAGTCCAACTACTCCTATTTGAAATAAATCATCTAAGTTATCACATTTATTTTGATATCTTTTAAGTATACTTAATACTAACTTTAAATTACCTTCTACAAGTAATCTTTTGCTTTCATTGTCTCCTTTCTTAAGACTTTTAAATAATAATACCATTTCTTCATGTGTAAGACTTCTAAGACTACTTGTGTTAATGCCTGCTATTTCTACTTTATTTTTTGCCATAAAAAATTCCTTTCAACAATATATTGAAAGGAATCTTGATTTTTTATTCACTTTTTAATCTAATTTTATATTTTTAGCAAGTACATCAAGAACTGCTTTATCAGTTACTTCTTTAACAAAGAACTTACCATCCTTATCTACTTTTTCTAAAAAAGCAAAATCATTTGTGAAGTCTTCTCCATCAGGAGTAGTTAGAGCACCTAGAAAATATGTAACACCTTTATAAGAAGCTTGTCTTAATACAAAGTATTGTTTTCCACTTTTAAGTGCTAAAATTTGATTAGTTAAATTATTCATTCTTTTTTCCTCCTTTAACTTACATTCCTTTAGTGTATGAATCAGTTGTTGCATTATTTAATGTGTCAGTATTTTCAAACATGCTTGACCAGTCAAAACTAACATCATCAAATGCATCATTTAAATCTTTATTTTCTTCATCACTAAGTTCTGGGTTATGATATTGATTATCTTCTGCAGGAGTTTGGTTTGGAGTACTTGGTGTAGTTGTATGATCTGGTGTGAAGTCTCCTTTATCAACAATTACTGTATCTCCATCTTTATTTAAATCAGCACTTCCGATTGTATTGTCATTTTTATCATAGATAGTTCCATCATATGATACTCCGTTTCCAGTTTCATTACTTACTACTGTTTCACCTGGATTTAATGATGCTACTACATCTTTATCTGGTGTTGGAGTTGGTGTTGGGTCTGGTGTTGGAGTTGGAGTCGGAGTTGGTGTAGGTGTTGGAGTTGGCTCTGGTGTTGGAGTTGGAGTTGGTGTTGGTGTTGGAGTTGGAGTTGGCTCTGGTGTTGGAGTATTATTTCCATTACCATTTCCATTTGAACTTCCATTTCCGCCTATGCTACTATTTCCGCCTCTATTTTCTGTTTTATCTTCGTCCTCTTCTTTTTCATCATCTTTATCTTTGTCTTCATCTTCATCAAGATCTAAATCTTCGCGTTCATTCATATCAGTTAATGTTTCATTAATACTTGTAGCTGTATCATTTAATTTATGAATATCACTATCAGTATGTCCTGTATGATATGCTGTTCCAAGTGTTGCGATTGCTACTACGAATACAGCAGCTTTCTTTAATACATCACCTATCTTTTTCCATAAGCTTGGTTTTGGATTAGTGATTGCTACTACTTCGTCTTCTTCTTCCTCTGGTTCAGTTTGTTCTGGTTCAGTTTGTTCTGGCTCAGTTGTTTCTTCAGGAAGTGGTTCTGGTAATGGTTCAGTTTCATCACTTACTCCACCTACTGGTACAGGAATTGGACCATTTAATGATTCTTCATCTTCTTCAGTGTTTTCTGCTGGTAATTCTTCTGGAAGTTCTTCTGGAAGTGGCTCTGGTAGAGGTTCTGCAGTTTCTTCTCTTGGAGCATCTAATTCAGCAGGTAGTGGTTCAACTTCAGAAGTTACTGGAGCAACTGGAGCAACTGGAACTACTGGTGTTTCTTCAGGAAGTGGTTCTGGTAGAGGTTCTGCTACTTCTTCTCTTTCAGGTTCAACTGAAATAGGTTTAACTTCTTCAGTTTTAGTTTCTTCATGAGCAACTTCACGAGTTTCATTCACAGCTGGAGCAGTAACACCATATTGTAAATCTCTCATTGTTCTATATAATGAAGCCTTTCTACTGTTTAATTCAGTAACTCTTAGCCTATCACTTTCAAGTTCTTTTAATGAATCATTGTATAATTTCATGAAACTTTCAGATTTTTCTAGTTCTGGACCTCTTTGTACATTTACAATTGCTTCATTTTTTTCAATTCTCTTTTGAATTTCTCTTAATTCTCTTCTAATTTCAATAGTTTCTCTGCCACTTTCTAAATATCTAGTATTTTTACTTTCTAATATTCTATTAAGTGCATTAACTCTATCATATACTGTGTCAGTAATTCTATCAATTATTGTTCTTTCTTCTTCTGTTAGTTCACTATGACTTTCATCATAATTCCAAGCAGCATCTTTAACAGAGTCAAATGATTCGATCATTTGACTAAGTTCTTTGATACCCATATCATTTGAATCAATATTAATTGCTTCATATTGATCTAATAAATTATCTAATCTGTTTTCTAATGTATTTAATTCATTCATGGACTATTTAGCCTCCTTTTTATTTCTAATTAACATTTTTACTTTATATTTTAATTCTCCATTAGACATTATATCTTCTAGTTTTTCTACTTTATATCCTTTATCATTATAGATTTTTATCATTTCTGGTAAAGTTACATATTCAGTTCCAATTTCTTCAAAACTATTTTCATTAGTACCTTGAATTTCTTGTAATTTGATTTTTGTTTTACTTTCTATTTTTCTATATCTTGCTGATGCAGGCTTTTTAGCACTCCAAGATGTAAATTCAGTCCACTTAGAGTCTTTTGTTTTAGTGGCATCTGGATAACCACTTGGGGCAGTTGCACTATATCCACTTACTCTCTTAGCACCTTCTTTATACCACTTATAAGCAGTAGCTTTAGTACTTTCATCCATTAAAGCACCTTTAACTGGAGCTTCTGTATAATATACTTTTTCATCTTTAGCATTGCTCTTTCCTGATGGATAATATGTCTTAGTTCCGCCAGTTACTTTATACCAGTAATAAGCAGCCAATCTAACACAAGTATATTTTTCATTTGATGTACATGCAGTATTATTTCTACTTACAACACATCTACCAATTTTTGCTCCTTCTTTACCTTTAATGATGTCTTGTTCAGTTGGTGAATTACTTTTTACGCAAGAATCAAATTCATCAATTTGTTTTGGGAAGTTCCTACTATCACCAGTTCCACATTTTTCAAGTGAATACTTAGTATATTTTCCATCACTACTTTTACATACATAATAATGTTTTACTGGATAGCTTCTTTCATATGCTACTTGTTCGCTTTCTATATCTTTATTTGGATATCCAGCCGGAGCAGTAACACTAAATGATTTACTTCCATTCTTCATATAATATTCTTTTGTACCACTTGTAGAAGTGTACCATTTATATGCTGTAGCTTTATCACTACTTAAGTTAAATCCATCTGCAGGAGATACTGTATAATATTCTTTTACATCTTTAGCATTTGTTTTAGTACCAGTACTTGTGTAATAAATCTTATCAGTTAAATTCCAAGTATATTGTAAATCCCTATATCTATAATACTTAGTTGTTTTCAATGTTTTATAAGTATTATATTTGATTTCATCTTCCCATAGTTCTTCTACTTTTCCAAGCTTTTGATCACCTTTCTTAAGAACCATAGGTAAATACTTAAAGTCTATATATGATTTATCAGCAATAACATCATTTATTGTTCCTTCTTTTGATTCATCATATTCTTTGTCAGATTCTTTATCAGTACATACTAGCCAAGGTACAAAATGTAATTTTTCATTTTCAAGTCTACATACTTTAACAATAGTTGTTTCATTATTACATTTACTGAATTCATCTGGATTAACAAGTCCTCTTTCACCTAATGTTTTTAAATCAACATTTACACAATCACCAATTGCCTTAGGAAGTTCATTAGTATTATTATCAAAATACTTCTTTCCTGCTTCTAAAAGTACATCTTCATATACAAATACAGCTTTAGTAGTGGCTGGCGTATCATTTGGTTTCCTCTTACCACAACTCTTTAATAAGAATATAACTAATAATATAGCAATAATGATTAAAACAATAATAAGTATTCTTTTTCTAATGACGCTACCTTTATCATCATCATCATAACTATCTTCATAGCCATAATCTTCATAATTATTTGACATATATATTCCTCCAATTCCTTTTATGTCTATACTAAAAGTATTTTATCACAATTAAATGGTAAAAAACAAGATAAATTAAAAAATATGAAATGATTTTTTCATATTTTCATAAGATTTTTTAACTTTTTAATAACTTTCTTCTCAATTCTTGATATATATGACTGTGAAATAGATAATTTATCAGCTAGTTCTTTCTGCGTTAATTCCTTATGTCCACCAAGTCCATATCTAAATTCTATTATTTCTCTATCTCTATCATCTAAGTTTTTAATCTCCTCTTCTAAAGTTGTTTTATCTTCTTGACACTCTATTGACTTATGAACTATATCTTCTTCTGTACCAAAAACATCTTCTATTTTAAGTTCATTACCTTCACTATCAAAGTTAATTGAATCTTCAAAACTTACTTCTTTAGTTCTTCTTTTATTTTTTCTTAAGAACATTAATATTTCATTATCAATACATCTTGATGCATATGTAGCAAGTTTTATATTTTTATCTAGCTTATATGTTTTAATTCCCTTAATGAGACCTATTGTTCCTATACTAACTAAGTCTTCTAAATCATACATAGTTGTGTCATATTTTTTTGCTAAAAACACAACCAATCTTAAATTATGTTCAATTAGTTTATTACGAGCATTCAAGTCTCCCATATTACTTTTACGAACTAAATCTTCTTCAATATCTTTCTTTAGTGGTGGTGGAAGTATATCTGTACTTCCAATAAAAAACACATCATCATTCTTAAAAAACTTATTTAATATTTTCTCTATCATTTTATCCCTCCATAAGTTCATAATTAAGTAAACAATCATATCCATTAAATTTCTTTTTAACAACGCCAACTACTACATCATGTCTTTCACCAATACCTTCAATATATACCCTATTTGGTTTAAAGCACTTAAGCAATGATTCATTATCAACTGTCTTATATGGTACTAAATAATAATTTTCATATACATATTTATTAATAATAATTACTTTCTTATTAGTATATGGATCAATTAAAGAATTACCTGTATCAATAAAGCCATTTAAAAATAATACTTTACCATTATTTAAATATATAGTTACTCTTCTATGAGTATTAATTATAGTCTTTAAATGATATGTAAAATACTTATATATATTCAATATTAATGGTATAAATAATAAATATATTTCATATTTAATTAAATTTTCAATTTTAAAATAATATAATACACCTCCTAAAAAGAAAGATAATATATAAAAATAAATACATCTCTTAATAAATTCTTTAATATTACATTTGCCATATGAAATATATATCATTACTGAACAAATACATATTTTAAATATAATAAGTAATATGTAATTCATATCAAAGAATAAATATAATATAGATATTTCACCAAAGATAGAACTTATTATTAATTTATATTTTCTCACATTTAGTTTAAGTAACATTGAAGTAAATAGTAATAATAAGTAATCAATAATGAAATTAAGTACAATGACTTCATCAATATATATCATCTTCTTCACCTAGAAATAGTATATTAAAAAAGATAAGTATATTTTGTCGAATTAATTACTTATCTTTAACTTTTTTATATTGATTTTTATGTTTAAGTGTTCCATTATAGCAAAATGGTGATTTTTGTTCACTATTATAATTTCTAATGTACATTCCAAAGTCTCTTAATCTTCTCTTACTTATTTGGATGTTTCCATCATTATCATAAACATATCTTCCATTTTTATCATATTCTTTTATAAATTTATTAAATAGTCTTAATGAACATCTATATAATTCATTACTTTCAAGTCCTTGATGCTCTACTTTATCAATTATTTTATATAATTCTTCTATTTCACTTTCTAAAATTTGATAGAAACAAAATTCACTACACATTTTTTTAAAGAATCCATAACTATGAGTATCTGCTTGAAATTTTAAATAATTTCGAATTGAATGTAGATCTAGAAATTGTTTATCACGTCTATATATTACTGGTATATATTTGATACCAATATCTCTTCTATTATCTTCATCGATATTTTTAGTTTCAAAGTAACACACATTAACATCAGGAGTGTATTCTTCTTTAGTAAGAAATTCACTTTCAAATTTACTCATTAATTCTTCTTCAGTAAAAGAACTCGTATAACTATCTATTTCACTTATCGTAAGAGGTCCCATAAGTCTATTATAAATATGAATAGTTGCAGTAACGCTATCATCACAATTAACAATATAGCTTACATTACCACATAAATACTTTGAATATTTTCTTTTATTATATAAACTAATATCCTTAAGCATTTTCTCATATTCACAAACACTTGATAACCTTTTTGTTTTACTTCCTAAATATTCAACCAAATAATACCTTTTAGTTTCTTTTTTCATATTTAACCCACCAATTTTGAGTTTATAATACTAAAATATTTTAAAAAAGTCAATTTATAACGCATAAAAATTATCACAATCATTTACAATATATATTAAATTATGATAAACTATTATTAGTGAAGCACCTAACCCCCTGTGGCTAGGCGTCACGATTTGTGTTTTTGCCTAACTACAAAGTGAGTTAGGCGATTTTATTAGTTATAAATAATTAATAAAATTATTATAGCAAGTAATATATAAAT
>ERZ780070.820-NODE-820-length-12420-cov-5.711929_pt1 | contig 12420 bp, 10 predicted proteins | sample MGYA00511577_ERZ780070 | MGnify/ENA primary metagenome ERZ780070 (study PRJEB29588, sample SAMEA2162530) | human gut metagenome | biome: human gut; feature: human-associated habitat; material: faeces | place: Denmark | collected 2008/2010 ...
GATGCAGGATGGTTGTCTGCTCGCCATCCGGCGCTTCCCTCACGATGTCCACGCCCGAAAGCAGGTAGGTATTTCCGGCATCGTCCTCTGTCCGGCGGCATTCCTCCGCCCGGAGCGTTTCCAGCATTGTCTCTGCCGCATCGCCCGTCAGCCGCTGAACGAATTGATCCGCCTTGAAGCAGTAGAGTTCCGACTGCTCCCGAAAGTACATTTCGTCGTCCTTCGCATAGAGCGCAGAAATGCCGTGATGATTCTTGTTGGTCATGTTGACGGTATACAGATAATTGCCCTGCAAGTCGTAGACCTTCACAAGCTGCAACGCATCAAACAGCAGATACAGGCGATTTCCCGCGACGATGGGCGAATTGACGCGGCTCCAATACTCTCTGTCCTCCTGAAAGACGTTCGGAACGCCGTTCTGCGCCGGATGCCGCCACTTTTCCAGCGTCTCAAACCCAGCCACCCAGAACATCCCCGCCACAAGCGCGATGATGACTGCCCACATGACTACACCCGTCAAGTCCGATTTTTTGCTTTCTGGCATCTGCGATGCTCCCCTTCTACTCAATTCGCACCTTGTACCCAAATGGTTCTTCTATCGTACCGTCCCGCATCTTGTCCCATTGCTTATCAGTCAGAATGAATCTATACGAGATGCTGGCGGCGGGTTTGCCGTTCTCGTGATATTCAAAGCAGGTCAGCAGCAAGCCATAAAAGCACATTTTCTCGCCGCGACTGAAACACCAAACCCCCCGCGCCGTCACACGCTTGCGGTCGTCGCGAACATAAACCATCAGCTCGCTGATAGGTCCGCCGTTGCCGTTGGCGGAATAGCTATAAATGCTGATGTTATCCGTCCAGTCCAGCACGCGGTGCGCTTCTACGGTCACCAGTTCCTTTTCCCGAAGGCAGGATTTTTCCCTCATTTCCGCGCAAAGCAGTTCTCCCTCTTCATCCAGATAATACGCAAAGTATTCCGCGGCTTTTTCGGGAATTTCCCGGCGGAACTGCCCTTTCCGCACATTGCCCACGCCCTCGTTGATGGGCGACGGCTCATAGTTGCCCATCGGGGTCATGTTTTTCCCCACCGTCGAATAGCGGATGCTGACGCTACTACCGATGTTCTTTTCCCGCAGCTCCTCCACCGTCAGCGGATGAAGTGCGTACCAGTCCGCAGCCTTTGTAACCGCGATAATTGCCTCTCGAAACATTCGTGCATTCCTCGTTTCTGCGCCTTGGATCCTCCATCTTCTGTATTCGCCGCCCACGCCCGCTTTTCCTGCTTGCGGCGGATTACCGCACCTCTTCCAGCGCATACACCCCCGCGAAGTACGCCCGAATCTCCCCGCCCTGCTTGGTGAAGGAACAGGGAATCCGCACAATATCATTCCGCCTGTTCGCCAGATTCAGCTGGAACAGCCCGCGGATTTGCCCCGCAGACAGCGGAAACGTCTTTTCCGCCTGTCCGAGCGCCTCCTCGTGCATCGGCTGCGCATCAGGCGTGCAATCGCCGCCGCGAAAACGCCGAGCATCCGAAAAAACACCCAGAATCCACGGTCATAGAGGTAGATTTTTCGTTCCATTTATTCTTCTCCTTTGCGCCCCCGCATTGACATCCGCCGCTTTGTGTACTATACTGTACACAGTAAATCGACAATGGAGGGAAACGCCATGCCGCGCAGAAAGTTTGACACCACCCAGCGGGGAATATCCGATACCCACACTGATGCGCCTATCGCCACGAGCATTTGCGAGAACAAGCTGGTCTATGCCGAGCGGATTCGCACCCTGCGAGCAGCGGCGAACCTATCGCAGGGCGAGCTGGCGGAAGCCATGAATCTGGGGCGCGCGGCGATTTCCAACTGGGAGACAGGACGGACGCGCCCGGACATCGCCAACATCCCGCGCCTATGCAACGTGCTGGGCATCACCGTTGCGGCGTTCTTCTCCGACACGCCGGAGGAAGCGGGCTGGAACGACGCCGAGCGTGCCCTCATGCGGAACTATCGGAAATTGAGCGCAATCAATCAGGAGCTGCTTTCCGCGACCGCGCAGACAATGCTCGCGCTGGAAGAGCAGTATCCAGGGCTGCCGAAGCGTCCCGCCGCGCCGAAGCTGCCGTCCGAACCCGCGCGCTTAGAGCTGCTGGAACTGCCATATGCGGATGATCCGGTTGCTGCAGGCACGGGCGACAGCGGATTCGCCGCCAGCGGGCACACGACGTTCCTGCACGCGACCCCCGCCACGCGCGGCGCGGACATGGTATTCCGCGTCAACGGCGACAGCATGGAACCGAAATATCCCGACCACTGCAACGTGCTGGTGAAATTCACCGACGAGCCGCTTGGTTCGGGCGACATCGGCATCTTTCAGGTGGACGGCGCGCTGTACATCAAGCAGTACCAGTCCGACGGTCTGCATTCGCTGAACAAGCGCTTCAAAATCATGCGCCGCAAGTCCTACGACGAAATCAAGACCATCGGGCGCGTCATCGGGATTCTGCCCGACAGCGATTTCGCCACAAGCGCGGAAATTCAGGATTTTCAGGCGCAGGAAAGTCAAAATTGAATAAATAGAAACCAGCCCGTCGGCAGCTTCCATGTCAGCGGGCTGGCGATTTTATGCTATTCGGGCGGAAGAATTTACAATTTAGATTTCATTTCATACTATTTCTGGATGCGTATCATGCCCGCTTTTCTCGCAGCGCTTTGCAGTACGCATCGAACGTGATTTCAAACCGAATCAGGCGCGGCATTTCCGCCATCTGCTGAAATCCGCAGGCACGAACGCAGCGAATCGAGCGGAGATTCTGCGGCATCACTTTCGCAACAACCCGGTCGGCGCACAGGTGCAGAAACGCCTTCGACAGCACCGAACGCACCGCCTGCTGACTAAGCCCATGACCCCAGAGCGCATCCTCGCCAATCACATACACAATTTCATACGCTCCCTCCATCGCCGTCGGCAACAGTTTCACGAAGCCCACGCTCTCGTTTTCCTGATGACAGACCATGAAGAAATGCCCCGTCCGGCACAAATGGTACTGGTACATCGGTTCAGGCACAGACCGCACAAGCTGTTCCAGGGACTGCGCCACGTCGGGCGCTTCGTTCAGGTACTTGGTCACATTCGGATTTCTCATCCAGCGAATCATGCGCGTAATGTCCGCATGACAAATTTCCATACGCAAAAAAGCAGAAGCGGCTTTTTTCATATCGCTTACCTCACAGTAAAATACTTAAAAGCCCTTCTATGCGCAGTGCATCAACGGTTCTTTTATATGATGTTATACTGATTATAACACAGGAAGCCAGAAAAGTCAAATGCTGCCACGGGTGCGGATGGGCAATCAAAAGCAAAAACAGACAAACAAAAAGACCAGCCATAAATGACTGATCTTATCGCTCCCCAGGTAGGGCTCGAACCTACAACAACTCGGTTAACAGCCGAGTGCTCTGCCATTGAGCTACTGAGGATTATGGAATCCGGCAGCGACTTATCCTCCCGGGCCGTGTCCAGCCAAGTACTTTCAGCACTGGAGAGCTTAACTTCTGTGTTCGGGATGGGAACAGGTGGAGCCTCTCCGTCATAACCACCGGAAAAAGGTTGGTTTTCACCAACGACTGCATTCTATCACGATTCCATTGCGCTGTCAAGAGGGGATGACTGTATTTTTGCTGCATCTCCGCGGAAAGTGAATTCCAAAAGCAAATACCACAGTAACAGTAAGCGCTGGTTTGCTGCTGACGGCTATCGACCGGATTTGGGGGAAACTGCTATCGTCGCACTCGACGTTATTCCCTTGTTTCCGGGATGACTGCTGCGAAGTCTATTCCTCTGAGCCGCATCTCCAGAATGATTTCCAGAACAGCTTGGCGTTGTTCCCTTTCGGCGAAGGCCTTCCAAGATTCTTCATCGAAATAATCCTTTTGAGCATCAGACCGCACAGCCAGAAGAGCACGTCTGAGATGCGTAATATTCATCATCAGATCAGTTCCCTCCATATCATCTTGATGGACTGTAAACCATGCTTTATAAAAAGCCTCTGGATAGTATATCTTAAACCAGGCAAGCTGCAGACTTGCTGTCACATAGGCAGCCGCATGTGCCCGCGGGAAAAGATACTTGATTTTTCGGCATGCTTCGATATACCATTCAGGAATTCCATGCTTTCTCATGGTGTCTGCCGTTTCTTGGCTCAGTCCTCTCCCACGCCGCACCGATTCCATGATCCTGTATGCTGCTTCTCGTTCCATACCGGCGTGTATGAGATCCTTCATAATGTCATCACGCAGCGCCGGAACATCTGCACAGACTGCGGTTTTTGAAGCGATCAACTCCCGGGCGTTGCCAATCCAGATATCCATCCCATGGGAAAGCCCCGAAATACGAATCAGTTCTTCCACCGTGGAGGGACGCAGCTCAATCAGCATGTGACGAACAAAAGCGGCTGAAAACTCCGGAATTCCGTAACTTCCTGTTTCTGAAAGGATCTGCTGCGCTGTCACGCCTAATGTCCCCGGAGAAGTGAAAAGGCTGATCACCCGCGCATCATTCAGTGGTATGTCTGACAGTTTAACACCTGTGGATTCAGTCAGCAGATGCAGCAATGTAGGCGAATCATGTCCTAACAAATCCATTTTAAGGAGAGTACCATGCATCTGAAAGAAATCATAATGCGTAGTGGCAAAAGGGGCAGAAAAATCATTTGCGGGAAATTGAACAGGGGTGAACTCATTGATGTCCCTGTTTTCCGGCACGATGACCAACCCGGCCGTGTGTTGACCGGTCGTGGTTTTCACAGCGTAAGAGAGTTTCTCTTTGACGCTTTCTGCCTCACCGGATTCCGGACCAAGATGGTGATCCAGGAAATACTGACGGGTGTACTTTTCCGCATTCCGTTCTGATAACATACCGATGGTTCCAGCACGAAAAACATGATCGTCGCCAAACTTTTCTCGAACGAATTCATGCGCCTTCCATTGTTCTTCACTTGAGAAGTTCAGATCAATGTCCGGCTCTTTTTCACCGTTCAAACCAAAGAAGGTTTCAAACGGGATTGCAAATCCGTCTTTGTCCATGATTCTTCCACAGATCGGGCAACTCCTTGCAGGCAAGTCGGCACCAATACGATACTGGGCTGCATTGACAGCAAAGTCGGCGTACCGGCAGGCTGTACAGCGATAATGAGGGGGCAATGGATTGATCTCGGAAATGCCTGTCAACCAGGCAACGAGTGAAGAGCCAACTGCCCCGCGGGTACCAACTGGATACCCATCTCTTCGGGATTGCTCTACAGTAAGCCTGGTTATCTCGAAGATTGTCCATGATTCCTGTCGGTCTATTATCGCCAGTTCATCTCTCAGGCGCTCCTCAACCTGCGGCGGAAGAGAATCCCCATAAAACGAATGCGCTTGTATCATGGCTTCCCCAGAGATGTGTTCTTCCGCGTCCGGTAAAACAGGACAGAATTTACCTTCAGCCGGGAATAATGCCAGATGATTGTCAACAAGATTCGCAATCCGCCTTGGCGCATCAATCACAATTTCCTTAGCGACGTCTTTGCCAAGGAAGCGGAATGCTTCGAGCATTTCAGCCGTTGTTCTAAAATGGTATAACGGCTGAGGTTCTGTGTCCAGAATGCCGGTATTGTATCTGATCACGGCCCTGCAAACAGCATCCTCCGGATCAAGGTAGCGGGCATTGCTGACAGCAACGACCGGGATTCCGGTCTCATTTCCGAGCAGTATGGTGTCCGATACTTCTTGGCGGAGTTGAATTTGTTCCACCGGATCATCTGTCACATTTTCAACAGGTTCAATCTCCAGATAATCGTAAAAGGCAGCAATGCGCGTGAGCGCTTCATCAGAAACGCCCTCATAAATGCTTCGGGCGATTTCGCCTCCATCACATGCACTGCCAATTAGCAGTCCCTCACGATGTGTCTGGATCCACTTTCTCGGAATGCAGGGGAATCCTTTATAACAGTATGTATGACTGAGTGATATCAGTTGATTCAAGTGGATAATGCCGATCCTGTTCGTCGCCAGAAGCATGACAGGATACCCATCTTCCACCGGGCTATCTTCTGAGGGGAGCATAAAGCCTTCGCAGCCTGGAAGAAGTTTGATCTGCTTCTTGGCTGCTTCCTGAAATGCAGCCGGGAAGGACTGAACAACGCCAAAATCCGTAACAGCGATAGCCGTATGCCCCCATTCAGCCGCCCGGCTGATGTATTGAGCTGCCGAAGCAACGCCATCAGCCGGTGACATTCCGGTTCTTAAATGCAACTCAATTCGCTTTTCTAACTCCGAATCCTGTCTTCCCATAATTCTCTTTTCTTCCCGCATCAATACCGCCTCCGTATTATCTTCGGGCGATTCCATCTGTGTTTTCCTCGCATAACCAGCAGCGGATAGAAGCTCATCCAAGGAAACGCCCAGAATATCTGCCAGGCGGCAGCAAGTTGCAATCCTCGGCTTTGCGTTGCCGTTTTCCCATTTGGAGACAGCCTTGTCAGAAACGCCGATCAGCTTACCGAGTTGAAACTGCGAAAAGCCCAGTTCTGTCCTCAGTTTTGTGACCAGATTTCCAAACGCATAATCCCGCATTGCCTCACCTCCTGACGTGAAAAGCATATCACAAGAAAAAGGTAAAAACCAGTAGGCAAGTATCGAAGGAAAGTAGAGCTTCAATCTTCGGACGCACAGTACGGACAAACAGGGCTCACCCTGTCTGGATCCACATGCATCGGAACAATATTCTTGTATTGAAACAGACTGTCCTGCCTGAAGAAACGGCTTTCATCTGTAGCGTCTTTTTTATCAAGTTCGTGGCACATTTTTTGTCGAATCTCCGCCGACAGTCCATAGCTGAGATATTTATAAGATGAACCGCATTTTGAACAGATAGTGTTGATTACCTGCGCCAGCTTAGCCTGTATCGTTCCAGCTTCAATCCACATGACTTTTCTTTCAATTCCCACATTGTTCTTGATCACAATTCCCGCTCCTTTGAGCGCCAGCGTGTAATTGTACATTGATAACAACATATTATAGCATAATACAGCGTGAATTACCAGTCTATATTGAGTTTTTATATACCAGACAAACAAAAAAATCCTGCAACCCGGCTCCGTAGAACCGCCCTGCAAGCCCGTTACATGATTCAAATGCTGCCACGGGCGGCGTTCGCCGCGGTACCATCCCCAGTGCAGCAAAAACCGCTCATGCTGGAATCATCCTTCCACGCATGAGCGGCTTTCTTGCGGTTGTAGATTTTCTTGCTCTCGACTTTCTTCGTCACCGGGGAAAACGCCCATGTCGTGCGCTTCTGGGCGTCCAGTTCTTTGCGGGCTTTCTTGCTGAGCTTGGAGCGGGGGATAAATCGTGTCATAGCAGTTCGTCCTTTCGTTGCATTTTTATTAAAATTATCTTATCTAAAAATATCAAAAACAATACCAACAGCTTCTTTAATTGTAAAGACCTTTCCCAAAAAACTCACAGCTCCGCCGAGCACCGCCCATATGCCGCTACCAAATATAAGGCGCAGCAGCAAAATTGGCGACAGTACAAGAAGAATTATTACCACTACAACGAATATCAGGCACCCATGCCCTTTCCGTTTCCCACCGTTGCCATTATCGTTGCTGCTGTAATAATTATTATTGCAGCGTTTCTCTGCCTTTGTTCTATAATGAACTGTGCGACCGCAGCATGGGCATGTTGCGGTTCGCGAAGCTGGATCTTTTCCCATCGTCGTATGACATTTTTTGCATTTCATTTGTTTATCCCCTACACATCAGCATGGCATATATCAGAAAATTCTTTTATTTTCTGCGCTGTGATAGGTAATGATAACTTTTGCGTCCGGCGGGTACTTTTTCCCTGACTCCATAGACTTACCGCCAATTGTTATTTGTTCCACTATATCTTGGTTTCGCATATCACCAGAATTTTTTAGGTCATACAGCGGTAAAGCTTCAATATTGCTAAAGCCTGCCGCGCGTAAAGCCGTTTCAACTGTAGCATATGATGTTTTTTTAATTTTTTTCAAAGATGGCGCTGCCATCCAGCCATAGTCAGGCTGTCTTACAAAGATTAGCACCAGTGATATGATAAACAAGAGAACATTTGTGAAAAAAGCAACTGCCGCAGCATTGCTATCCATATGCTTATTATTTACCACAAACAGCAAGATTATTGCAACAATCCATAGAATTGTTCCACAGACGATGCGGACTTTCTTTGTTCCTTCAACAAAGCCAATCTGTCTCGCTTCATTTTCCATCTTCTTAAGCAAGATTTGTTCCTCTATTCCCGACTGTCCATTTAGAAGACTATCGGGAACTACCGCCACTGCATCATGATGCGCATTCAGCCGCTCACCGCAGTTAGAGCAAAAAGTCGGTTCATTACCTGCTTCAAAGGTCATCGTTTTCCCGCATTTCGGACAATTACGGCTTTGCATTTTCTTTTTCCTCTCTTCTGGCGTTCGTCAGTAAACATGCATCAAAAGTATTCCTTGTGATTTCAAAAAATCCTCGACCTTTGCAGATCGAGGATTGCGTGGTCTGTACTGGACTCGAACCAGTGACCCCATCGATGTGAACGATGTGCTCTACCAACTGAGCCAACAGACCACATGCACCAGACGATTCATCCGGCGACAGGAAATAGTATACCATAACTTTGCCCCACTGTCAAGGGGTGTTGGGCAAGTTTTTGATTTTTTCCGTGGCGCAATGTCTGTTCTCGCCACGGGAAAGCACGCGACTGGAAGCCCGAACGGCGCGTGCTGCTGGTAGAGGACAATCAGCTCAATGCCGAGATTGCCGCAGAACTGCTGAAAATGAGCGGGCTGACGGTCGATTGCGCATGGGACGGCATTGAGGCGGTTGACTGCCTATCCTCCTGCCCCGACGGATATTACGACATGGTGTTCATGGACATTCAGATGCCGCGGATGAATGGCTACGATGCGACCCGCGCCATCCGCAGCAGCGCGCGCAATTACTGCAAGCGTGTGCCGATTGTCGCCATGACCGCCAACGCCTTTGCCGAGGATGTGCAGGCCGCCAAGACGGTCGGCATGAATGAGCACATCGCCAAGCCGCTGGAGCTGGCGACGCTGGCTGCTGTCCTCCGGCGGTATCTGGGCGGCGGCGATGCCTGATGCCTTTCCTGCACTCACGCTCCATTGACTGGTCGGCGCTGACGTCGGTGCGGGCGATACGGAAGAATACAGTGGAGCTGGCAGAAGGGGTTAGGGATGCCCTTTCCCGAATCCAGTCTGCATTCCATACGTCTGTTTCTCACACGCATGGATGTATTTGTTTCAGGGGGCTCGCGTCTGCAGACGCGACAAGGGGGCTTTCCAATCGTCACCTTGACCCCTTCGGCATCGTCATCCCTTCCACACATTTCAAAAGCATAATTGTAAATTCACCCAATCATCACGCAAAAGGATGCGCGAACGATTGACATTTTCCGCCCAAATCGGTACAATGAAGCTGGGGAGTTCTGCCCCGGCTTTTTTGATGGACAAACGCAATTTGCAACCGAAATACATGCCGGAAATAGTCTTACTTTCAGGAGGAACGGGCTCATGACCAAATCTACCACACGCCGATTCCTGTGCTGCCTGCTGGCGCTCTGCTGTCTGCTGGGCAGCCTGACCGCCTTCTCGCTGGCGGCGGGGACAAGCTATCCTTACAGCGCGTCCGTGAATGCGGATACCAACCTGCGCCGCAGCCCCTCGTCGGCGGAGAGCAACATCATCGCCCGTATCCCGAAGGGAACGATTCTGACCGTCACGGGCGCAAGCGGCAATTTCCTCTGCGTCACCTATGACGGGCAAGTCGGCTATATCTTCAAGCAATACGCCGAGCAGGTGACGACAAACACGTCCGAATCCGGCAGCGTCGCGTATGGCTTCCCGTACTACACGACGACGAAATCCTCCGTCAATCTGCGCACGACCCGCTCCACCACCAGCGCGCGCGTGACCACCATCCCCAAGGGCGCGACCGTCATCATCCACGGCGTCAGCGGCGACTGGGCGCAGGTGACGTATCAGGAAAAAACAGGCTACTGCATGACGGCGTATTTGAAGCTGCTGACGGTGGTGGAACCGACCGCCGCCCCGACGGCTGTGCCGACCAGCGCGCCTATTTTAGAAGACAGCACCTACAAAGTGCTGCAAAACGGCTCGACAGGCAATCAGGTGCTGGCGCTCCAGCAGGCGCTGGCGGAACTGGGCTACCTGACCAGCACGCCCGACGGCACTTACAGTACCACCACCACGCAGGCGGTTATCGCTTTGCAGAAGATGAACAGCCTGCCCATGAACGGCATTGCGGACGCGAATCTGCAAGCGCTGATTTTCCACGGTCAGCCCAAGAATTCCTCCGGCACGAAGGTTTCCATCAAGACGCTTCCCGCCCTCTCCGGCATCACCATCCGCCTGCATGACCAGGGCGTGCTCGTCTCTACCGTGCAGACGCGGCTGACCCAGTTGGGCTACTATGACGGCGAAATCAGCGGCGTATACGATGTAGCGACGCAAGCTGCGGTCAAGGCATTCCAGAAAGCGAACGGCTTAAAGGCCGACGGTGCGTGCGGCACGGCGACGCAGGAAAAGCTGATGAGCGCTGCCGCCGCCCCCGGTACGCTGCCGACCATGGAAGTGACCGTGACCGCAACCCCCGCGCCGACCGACCTGCCCCCGCTGACCACGCCCGCTTCGACCGTCCGCAAGGGTTCGACCGGCAATGACGCGCGCCTTGTGCAGCAGCGGCTGATTGATTTAGGCTATCTCTCCGGCGTCGCGGACAGCATTTTCGGCACGGCGAGCGTGAACGCGCTGAAGGAGTTCCAAGCCAAGAACGGTTTGAGCGCCGATGGCATTGCAGGCGCAAGCACTTATCAGGTGCTGTTCAGCTATCTGGCGATTTCGGCGGATTACATCGTTACCCCCGCGCCAACCGCCACCCCGCTGGCGACAGCGACTCCGACCCCCGCGCCCATCACGAAGGACAACGTCGTTACCATCCGCCAAGGCACGAGCGGCGACGCGGTGCTGCGTTTGCAGGAGCGGCTGACGGCGCTGGGCTACTACAATTCCCGCCGCGACGGGGTCTGCATGGCGGACGACGCAGCGGCTATCCGCGCTTTCCAGCGCATGAACGGACTGTCGGTGGACGGCGTCGCGGGCTATGACACGCAGGTGCTGCTCTACTCCGCAACCGCAATCGGCAGCGACGGCATCATGGCGGGCGCATCGGTGGATGTGAGCGTCACCCTCCGCCGCGGCATGACGGGCGAAGCCGTCCGCGCGCTCCAGCAGCGGCTGATTACCCTCGGCTACCTCTCCGGCACGGCAGACGGCATTTACGGCACAGCGACCGCCGAAGCCGTCTACAATTTCCAGAAGCGAAATGGACTCACCCGTGACGGCGTGGCGGGCAACAAAACGCTGATTGCCCTCTACTCCGCCTCTGCCGCCACCCCGACCCCCGCGCCGACGATTGCGCCTGTGAATACGCCCTCCGCCGCATCGGTGATTGCCAGCGCCTCCGCGCTCCACCGGGGCGACAACGGCACGGCGGTCAAGGCAATGCAGCAGCGGCTGATTGACCTCGGCTACCTCACGTCGGGTTCTGCGGACGGCATCTTCGGCGTCAAAACGTATCAGGCGCTGCGTGACTTCCAGCTAGCGAACGCCCTGTATGTGGACGGCGTTGCGGGCAAGAACACAATTGCGTCGCTCAACAGCAGCAGCGCCACTGGCAAGAACACCGCGCGCCCGAACACCACCGCAACCCCCACACCGAACATCTCTAACGACATTGGCACAACCACGAAGGTCAGCGCGGAGAACGTCGTCTACGAATACTGGTATTCGACGGTGCGCAGCGCCTGCCGCCAATACCCCTACGCGACGGTCTACGACTACTCCACGGGCATCTCGTGGCAGGTTCACATGTTCTCCTACGGCAAGCACGCCGAAGCCGAACCGCTGACCGCGGCAGACACGGCGAAGCTGGAGCAGGCATTCGGCGGCAACACATGGACGCCCAAAGCAGTCTGGGTCATCTTCGCCGACGGCACGGTTCGTATGGCGACGACCCACTCCATGCCGCACGAGGTGCAGCACATCACGGACAACAACTTCCCCGGTCACCTGTGCATCCACTTCCCGCGCACGCAGGCGCAGGTAACGGCGATCGGCCCCTACGCCATGAGCCACCAGCAGACGGTGGAAAAGGGCTGGGCGGAAACGCAGGCGATGATTGCGAACTAATTTGGATATATAAAATGCCGCCGGGAGGATGGGGAATGTCCTTCCGGCGGCGAAATTTTGCGTTATACTATTTCCAGATAAGAATGCGCCAAGATGCGCCGCGAATTTTTCATTCTG
>ERZ780070.821-NODE-821-length-12419-cov-2.605791_pt1 | contig 12419 bp, 10 predicted proteins | sample MGYA00511577_ERZ780070 | MGnify/ENA primary metagenome ERZ780070 (study PRJEB29588, sample SAMEA2162530) | human gut metagenome | biome: human gut; feature: human-associated habitat; material: faeces | place: Denmark | collected 2008/2010 ...
TTCATAGAATGAAGGGGATTACATTTTAAAATTCTTTTTAGGCTTAGAAAAGATGCATAGGGAATGCCAAAGCGTTTATAGCATTCCTTAGCATATTCTGAACAGCTAGGAATAAAACGACATTTTTTAGTCGTATGAAGGCTTTTATCCTGCTGGTAATTTTCAATTTGCTTAATAATCCATTCCTTCATACTATCACCGGTTTTATTGTAGCACGAAATTTTAAATTATAAAATGTTAAATTTATACATATAAATAAATGTATAAGCTTATAGGAGGAACTATGGAAAATTTTCATTATAATGTAGGTATTATAGGCGCTACAGGTATGGTTGGTCAAAGATTTGTAACTCTACTTGCTAATCATCCTTGGTTTCATATTAAGGCCCTAGCAGCCTCAGCATCATCTGCTGGAAAAAAATACGAGGATGCTTTAAATGGACGCTGGGCCATGGAAGGAGAAATTCCTTCATCTGTTAAGGACATGATTGTACTTGATGCGACTAAGGATGCAAGTCAAATTGCTTCAATGGTTGATTTTGTTTTCTGCGCAGTAAATATGAAAAAGGATGAAATTAAGGCCTTAGAGGAAATGTATGCTAAGCTTGAATGCCCTGTTGTATCTAACAATAGCGCCCATCGTAAGACTCCTGATGTGCCAATGATTATTCCTGAGGTTAATAGTGATCATTTAAGAATAATTGAAGCTCAAAAGAAACGCTTAGGTACTACAAGAGGCTTTATTGCGGTTAAATCTAACTGCTCACTTCAAAGCTATGTACCAGCCTTAGCACCACTATATGATTTAGGAATTACAGATGTTGCTTGTACAACATATCAGGCTATTTCTGGTGCAGGTAAGACCTTCAAAAGCTTCCCTGATATTGTAGATAACTGTATTCCTTTTATTTCTGGTGAAGAGGAAAAGTCTGAAGAGGAGCCACTTAAGATTTTTGGCCATATTGAAGGCGACAAAATTGTTAATGCTACATCTCCTTATATTACAGCTCAATGTGTAAGAGTTGCGGTATCTGATGGTCATTTAGCATGTGTTTTTGTTAAATTTAAGAATAAGCCAGCTAAAGAAGAAATTCTAAGAAGATGGAAGGAATATAAGGGTGAGCCTCAGGATTTAGAGCTTCCATCTGCACCAAGGCAGTTTTTAACCTATTTTGAGGAGGATAATCGTCCTCAAACAAAGCTAGATCGTATGCTTGAAAAGGGAATGGGAATTTCCTTAGGTAGACTTAGAGAGGATAAGATTTTTGATTATAAGTTTGTTGGATTATCTCACAATACTCTAAGAGGGGCTGCTGGTGGTGCCGTTCTACTTGCGGAGCTTTTATGTAAAAAGGGCTATATAATAGCTAAATAGAAGTTTGAGATTAGCATTTGCTAGTCTCTTTTTTTATTTTTTTCACATTTTAGGAAGAATATCATATTCTAATAAAGGAAGTGATATTATGTGTGGAATAATGTTTAAAACGAATTACTATTCTAAAACCTTACATGATTCATTTAATAAAGCCGTTAATTGTCTTGCTCATCGAGGTCCTGATGAGGAGGGTATCCTTTATACTAAGGATTATTCCTTTGGTCATAGAAGATTGTCAATCAGAGACCTTAGTAAGGGTCATCAGCCGATGAGTATTTTAGATGATCATTTGCTTTATAATGGTGAAATTTATAATTTTGATGAATTAAATAAAATGCTTAAAAATCCGGTGGAAAGTAGAAGCGATACGGAGCTTCTTTTAAGGCTATTAATGGAGTATAAGGAAGAAATAATTGATAAAATTATTGGTATATTCGCCTTTGTTTATGTGCATAATGATGAGGTTATTATCGCAAGAGACCATGTAGGAGTAAAGCCTTTGTATTATAGCTTTATAGATAATGATATTTTGGCTGCCTCAGAAATAAAGGCCTTACTTACCAATGGTATTAAAGCCCAAATGGGACTTGAACAAATCGCTGAGCTTGTCACCCTTGCACCATCAAATTCGCCAGGGAAAACGCTATTTAAGAATATATATGAGCTAAAGCCTGGCTATTATTTGAAATTTTCAAGGAAGGGTATGACTGAGCATCAATATTTTAAATTAAAAAGAATTAAAAATAATTTAAGCTATGAGGATAATGTATCAATGGTAAGGTATCTTCTTTTAGATTCTATTAAAAGAAATTTAGTATCGGATGTGGGTATTTCTTCCTTTTTATCCGGTGGTCTTGATAGCTCGATTGTAGCTAGTGTTGCCGAATCTTTAATTGGTCAAATTGATACCTATAGTATTGATTATGAAGGAAATAAGACTGATTTTAAGGCTAATAGCTTTGAGTCATCCCGGGATGAGGATTATGTGGGCTATTTAACTAAAAGAGGAAAATATAATCATAAATCGGTTATAATTGATACTAAAACGGTCTTTGATTATCTAAGGGTTAGTATGCATTTGCGTGATGCCCCAGGAATGGCGGATATTGATTCTTCAATGCTTTATCTTTCGAAGGAAATAGCTCTTAAGCATAAGGTATCACTATCAGGTGAGTGTGCCGATGAGCTTTTTGGAGGCTATCCTTGGTTTAAAAATAAGGATATTGAAGGTTTTCCTTGGATTAGAAATATTGAGCAAAGAATTGATTTAGTAAGGGACGATATTAAAGATAAAATAGACCTTAAGGCGTATTTAAATCGAAAATATGAGGAATGTATCAAGGAGGCTCCTTTAGGTGAGGATGATACTGATTTAGAAAAGCGAGAGCTACAGATGAATTATTTAAATCTTAAATATTTTATGACAACGCTTCTTCACCGTAAGGATTTTATGACGATGGGCTCATCTCTAGAGGTAAGGGTACCCTTTGCGGATAAAAGAATAGTGGAGTTTTGTTATAACCTACCATATGAGCAAAAGGCTCATGGTAAATTGGAAAAGCAAATTCTAAGGGACGCGATGAAGGACTATCTTCCTAAGGAAATATATGAAAGAAAGAAGAGCCCGTATCCTAAGTCGCAGTCAAAAAGCTGGCATAGGCTAATAAAGGCTGAGGTCATTAAGCTTTTAGATAAGGAAACACCTCTTGCCAAAATTTTTGATATTGATAAGCTTAGAAAAATAGCTTTAAGTGACAAGGAGCTAGATGTTCCTTGGTTTGGACAGCTGATGCGCTATGATGCATTTATGGCTTTCATTTACCAAATCCATTATTGGTTAAATGATTATAATATTGAGGTGATAATATAATGGAAGATATTAATAGTGTTGTTGATGATATAAAAAAATACTTAAAATCAGATTTAGTGTTTGGTTCTAAACTTAATATAACGGATGATTTAACTTTAATTCCTATTTATAAGGTAAAACTTTCAAAAATTGTAATTGATTCTAATTCAAAGAACTTTATTAAAGGTAATTCACATACAATTAGCTTAACTCCACTTTGCTTTATTGAAACAAATAAAGGGCGTGTTCAGGTTCATAGTTTAAATCATGAATTTGATTTAGAGGGAATGATGAAGGAGGCCCCTAGTATTTTAGGTGATATTACTAAAATATTTGATATCGAAAGTATTCTAAAAAAGAAGTCAATTAATTAAATGGCAAAGGATTTTCCTTTGTTTTATTTTTGATTTAAATAATGTATAATAAGGCTGAGGTGAAATTACTAAGCTTGAAAAAAATTATGCTAATACCTTTAATGTTGTCTTTGAAAAAAATTCATTATTCGGACATTTTTTTAAAAATATATTGTATGCTTAGCTATCCTCAAAAGAAGGGAAAATAATTTTACTAAAGGTTGTGACAAAATGGAAAAGGTAAATGAAATTATAGATAAATTATCACAAGATATTGATTCTAAAAGTAGTGTTTTAAAATCATGCTATATAACCATAAAAAATAATCATAAGGCAATTGAGTATTTTGAAAATAGTATGAACGAAAAGTATGAGACGGGTCAGGCCGTTTTAAGGCTATATGGCTTTTTACAAGCATTATTTGTTTGTATAGATACGCTTTATATGATGACATTAAAAATCACTGGTACTAAAAACTTTATTAATATTAATGATAATAAAGCATTGAGAGAACTTAAATATATTAGAAACGATGTTGTTGGTCATCCAACAAATCGTATTGTTGATGATAAAACTGAATATGCTATATTAAATCCTGATGATATCAAAAATGAAGAATTTACATATTCGGTTTTTTCGGATGTTGAATATAAAAAACATGTTGTGTTTGCTGATTTACTCAAGGCATATAAGGATGAAGCTTTTAAACTATTAAATGCTCTTGATGCTTATGTAACCTCAGCTAAGACACCGTATCTTCTTGATGATGCAATTAATATTTATGAAACATTTCTTAATGGTGATGATATAAGAGGTCACCTAGCTTTGTTTAAACGAAAATATAAAGAAGGAAATATTAATAGTAGAATTTCAAGAAGAATTAAGCTTGTAGGTAGATTATTTACTGATTTTGAAAAAAATCCTGACGGAGTTAAAAGATATGTAACTGCTTATCATTTATATAAGCTTGTAAGTATGATTGCAGCTGATGAGGATTTAAACAGTAGGATTAAGCCTCTAAGGCTTCCTAATACCTTATCTAAAATATTTCAATTTTTTGATAATACTCCTTCATTGATTCATCATTTTGAATGTATTTATGATGCTAATCACCCAATGTTTTATTCAAGTATTGAGCAAATCATAAAAGCGGCAAAAAAACTCAAAAATAAAACAGTATCTGATTACTTTGAGCAAATAAAGGAGGCTGCTTATAAGCATGATAATGAATATGTTTATGCTTATGCAGCGGTTTTAAGAGAGTATAAGGGTAAAAAGAAAAAATGAAAACGTTTTAATTTTTAATAACATTTTCAATGCAAATTGAATTTGTTATTTTTTTGTGATAAAATTAGTTAGGATTCTAACTAATAGGAGGCTACTATGTCAAATCTGGGTGGATTAATTCATTGTATTGCACATAAAATGAAGCGAGAAATTGATCATGCAAATCAATCACTTGGTATTTCAACTATTCAAGGAAGAATAATTGGCTTTGTGAGATGTGAGTCAGAAAAGAGAGATGTTTTTCAAAAGGATATTGAAGAACGCTTTGAGCTTCGCGGCTCATCAGTTACTTCAACATTGCAAAATCTTGAAAAGCTCGGCTTTATTAAAAGGGAAGCAATCCCTACTGATCAACGCTTGAAAAGAATAGTGTTAACTGATAAGGCTTTAGAAATTCATAATCAAATTAAGAATAATATAGAGCATGTCGAGGAAGAATCGTTTGCAAATTTGACGGAAGAAGAAAAAAATACTTTGAGTGAACTGCTAGAAAGAATACTGACCAATATCGAAAAATATTAAAAAGGAGCGGATATATATGAAAAAAAAGAAGAAAAAAAGTATTTTGTCGTGTATAAACGGCTATAAATTTTCCACAATTATGTCTCCCATTACAGTTGCCCTAGAGGTTGTGATGGAAATATTAATTCCTCTTGTAATGTCAGATATAATTAATATTATTGATTTTAATAATAAGCATGAGGCGGGTGTTACCTTAAAGCTAACTTTACTTAAATTTTTAAGCGATGTTCCTAGCCAAAAGGCGGCTATTATTGCGGGTTTCATTTTAATTGGTTTTGCAATATTATCACTTAGCTTTGGAGTCCTATCAGGAATTTTTTCAGCTAAGGCATCATGTGGCTTTGCGAAAAATTTACGTAAGGAAATCTATTATTCAATTCAGGATTTCTCTTTTGCAAACATTGATAAGTTTTCAACATCAAGCTTAATAACTCGTACTACAACAGATGTAACTAATGTTCAAATGGCATTCCAAATGGTAATTCGTATTGCTGTACGTGCTCCATTTATGCTTATTTTTGCATTCATTATGTCAATTGTTATTAGTCCTAAAATTTCAATGATTTTCGTAGTTGTTGTGCCTGTACTTGCTTTAGCATTACTTTTTATTATGACAAAAGCTCATCCTAATTTTAAGAAAATGTTTGCTAAATATGATGACCTAAATACGGTTGTTCAAGAAAATGTTGCAGGTGCAAGAACAGTTAAAGCCTTTGTACGTGAGGATTTTGAAACAAAGAAGTTTAAACATTCATCAGAAGAAATTTATAAATATTCAGTTAAGGCTGAAGGCTGGTTAGCATTTAATAATCCATTTATGCAGGCTGCTGTTTATGTTTGCTTTATGTTTGTATCATTTATGGGTGCTAAGCTTTGTGCTCCGTATACATCTACATTCACAACTGGTGATTTAAATGCCTTATTTACATATATTATGCAAATTTTAATGAGTCTTATGATGCTTTCGATGATTATTGTAATGATTACAATGTCTAAAGCCTCTGTTGAGCGTATTAGTGCTGTAATCAATGAAGAACCAACAATTAAAAATTGTGAAAATCCGGTTTATACCGTTAATGATGGCTCAATTGTTTTTGATCATGTTGATTTTTCTTACGAAGATAGTGAGAATAAGCTTGTTTTAAGTGATATTAACTTAAATATTAAATCTGGTATGACCGTTGGTATTGTTGGTGGTACTGGTAGTGCTAAGTCAACGCTTGTTAATTTGATTCCTCGTCTTTATGATATTACTTCAGGTTCTTTAAAAGTTGGTGGCGTTGAGGTTAAGGATTATGATATAAAAACGCTACGTGATGAGGTATCAGTTGTTCTTCAAGAGAACGTCTTATTTACTGGTACCATTGCAAGTAATTTGAGATGGGGTAATGAATTTGCAACCGAAGAAGAAATTGAGCATGCAAGTAAGCTTGCTCAAGCTGATGAATTCGTATCACGTTTCCCTGATAAATATAATTCACATATTGAGCAGGGTGGTGCTAATGTTTCTGGAGGACAACGTCAACGTTTGTGTATTGCTCGTGCTTTGATGAAGCATCCTAAGATTTTGATTTTGGATGATTCAACAAGTGCTGTTGATACTAAGACTGATGCGTTAATTAGAAAAGCCTTCCGTGAGGAAATTCCTGATACAACTAAGATTATCATTGCCCAAAGAATTTCTTCAGTTGAGGATGCTGATATGATTATTGTTTTAGATGATGGCCATATTGCTGGCGTTGGTACACATGAAGAGCTTTTAAAAAATAATGAAATTTATAAAGAAGTATATACATCTCAAGTGAAAGGAGCTGGTACACATGAAGAATAAAAAAGGTGCACATTCACCTTTAAAGACCCTAAAGCGTCTTTTAGGCATAATTTTTAAAAAATATTGGCTTCAATTAATTGTTGTAATTATATGTATTTGCATAACATCATTTTCAACTGTTTATGGTACAAATTTCAATGCGACACTTATTGATACGATAATTCCCAAGCTTCAAGAAACTTATAAGACTACTCATAGCGTTGATACTAGCTACCTATGGCATCAAATTACGCCTGTAATCATTTTCTATGCGATTGGTGTTATTGCTTCATATATTAATGCTCGTACAGTTGTAAGCGTTGCTAATGGGGTATTAAAGAGCGTACGTGATGAGATGTTTGAACATATGCAAAGCTTACCTATTATGTATTTTGATCGTCATACTCATGGTGAGATAATGTCTCGTTATACAAATGATACAGATACTCTTCGTCAAATGATTAGTCAATCAATTCCTCAGCTTACAACTAGTATTATAATGATGATTATGCTTGCTGTATTTATGTTTAGAGCTAATTTTATTCTTGCACTCATTGTTTTATTTACTGTTTGCTTAATGGTTTTTGTTACACGATTCTTAGGTTCTCGTTCTGGTAAGGGCTTTGTTAAACAACAAATTGACATTGGCTCTTTAAATGGATATGTTGAAGAAATGCTTGAGGGTCAAAAGGTAGTTAAGGTCTTCAATCATGAAGAAGATGCTAAGCATGATTTTGATGAGGTTAATGAAAGATTATGTGCAACAGCTACTAAGGCTAATATGTATGCTAATATTTTAATGCCAGTAATGAACAACTTAGGATACATTTCGTATTCAGTTACTTTAATGGTTGGCTCATATTTAGCATTAAATACCATTTTAGGTTTTACAGTAGGACTTTTAGTAGCATATCTAGGATATAATAAGATGTTTTGTAATCAGGTATCACAGGTTTCAAATCAGTTTAATTCTATTATTATGGCACTTGCTGGTGCTGAAAGAATCTTTGAACTTCTTGATGAAAAATCAGAAGAGGATCATGGTTATGTAACACTTGTTAATGCAAAAATTGAAAATGGAGAGCTTAAGGAAGCTAAGGAAAGAACGGGTCTTTGGGCTTGGAAGCATCCTCATCATGATGGTACAATTACATATACTGAGGTAAAGGGCGATGTAAGATTCTTTGATGTTGATTTTGGCTATTATCCTGATAAAATCGTTTTACATGATGTATCTCTATTTGCTAAGCCTGGTCAAAAGATTGCGTTTGTTGGTGCTACTGGTGCAGGTAAAACAACGATTACAAATCTAATTAATCGTTTCTATGATATTCAGGATGGTAAGATTAGATTTGATGGTATTAATATTAATAAAATCAAAAAGCCTGATTTAAGACGAGCTCTTGGAATGGTACTTCAAGATACTAATCTATTTACTGGTACAATTATGGAAAATATTCGTTATGGTAAGCTAGACGCGACAGATGAAGAGGTGTATGCAGCTGCTAAGCTTGCTAATGCTGATCAATTTATTAAGCATTTACCAGATGGCTATAATACAGTATTGACTGCTAATGGCTCTCAATTATCACAAGGTCAAAGGCAGTTATTGTCAATTGCTCGTGCTGCTATTTCAAATCCTCCTGTTCTAATTCTTGATGAGGCCACCTCTTCAATTGATACAAGAACAGAGGCTTTAGTTACTGATGGTATGGATAAATTAATGGATGGACGTACTGTTTTTGTAATTGCTCATCGTCTTTCAACTGTTAAGAATTCTAAGGCAATTATGGTGCTTGAACTTGGTCATATTATCGAGCGTGGCTCTCATGATGAGTTAATTGAGAAAAAAGGTCGTTATTATCAGCTATATACAGGCGCCTTTGAGCTTGAATAAAATTATGGGTTTATTTGCATTGCAAATAGACCTTTCTTTTTTATTTGTTATTGAAAAAATGATTTATAAAGTGTAAAATTGATATGAATTAATTAAGGTGTTTTATATGAAATATTTAGTGTGTAAAAAAGAAAATTTAAGTAAAATTGATAGAACTGGTAAAATAGTTGAAACATTGGCTGAGGCTCTTATGGCTTCTAAGGAGTATGATACCATTTTCTTATATGATGATACATATTATGGAAAATATGTAATTACAACTTCCCATTTGACAATTATTGGTGTTACAAAGGCTAAAATTACCTATGATGCGAGAAATGGAATGATTGTAAGGAAGGAAGATGGGGGCGATGGTGTAAAAACCTATGGTACAACGGGCTCAGCGTCTTTAACAGTAAAGCCAAGTGCTACATATCTTCATCTTGAAAATTTAATTATTGAAAATAGCTATCACCGTATTGCAGGAAATAAGGGAAATCAGAATGTTGCGTTTAAAACTGAAGCGCAATTTGGTTCATATTATAACGTAGACTTTATTTCAGAACAGGATACATTATATATTGATGCTAGTAATAATTTTTTTGAAAAATGCTATGTTGAGGGTGATGTTGATTTTATTTTTGGTAGTGGAGATGCCATTATTAATAATTCAACCATAAAAATGCTTCAAATTTTAGATTCTAATGCGTATTTATGTGCGCCTGACACATACGTATCTAATAAGTATGGCTTTATATTTGCTAACTGTCAGGTTATAAGTGTTGGTAATAATAAAAAGTATTTAGGAAGAGCATGGTATCCCGGTGGAGCAAAGGAAGATGTGTATCCACGTGTTTTATTTTATAATGTTTCATTTCCTGATGATGTTGATTTAAGAATTATTACAATGCATGAGGGAGATCCTTTGAATTTTGAATATTATCTTATTGATTGTATTCAAAAGAAACAAAAGATAAGTAACATTGAAAAAAATAAATTACAAGCTTATTTTGAGTATTTTGAAATAGAATATAATAATTTTTTGATTAATAGCCTATGTAATATCCTTTTTGATTTTGAAACGCTTTTACATCAAAGAGCGATTTATCTTGCAAGGATGAATTATGCAATAAAGGATGAGGTTCTTGAATTTCAAAAATTAAACTATAAGCTTTCATACTTAAAAATGAAGGACTCAATGCTAAGAAGCGTACCTTATAATCAAATAATTGAATCGTTAGATGATAAGGTTTATGAGGCTGTCTCATCGAAGCGTGAAGAGTATGAGGAGTCTAAAAGGATAATTGAAATGACGATTGAATATATTGAAACGGCTGAAGATGTAAATCAAGATGCACTTGATTATGCTATGAGAAAAATTATAAGATGTTATCATCCTTATGTTTTAGGAAATAATGATAATGCTGCATTTGAAAGATATAAGAAGATGTCAGAGGATTTTATTAATGAAGATCTAGAAGCGCTTGAAAATATTGAAATGACTAATTGCTCTAAATGCAGTGATAATACTTCAATTATTAAGCATATAGAAGAGACAAAAGAGAAAATTAAGGAAATAAAAGAGGATTTTCCTTTTGACTATGTGAAAAATGGCGAAATCGATATTGATAAGGTAAGGGATAATTATAATAAGAAATTAGAAGATATTAAAAATGATATTGCAAAGGTTGAATTAAGGTTGGAGGAAAGAGCCCCTATTAATGGACTTGAATCATAATATGAGTATAAATCTAAAAAAAGAAATGAAAAGATATTTTATGATGATACTAGCATGCGTTTTGTATGCATTTTCTTTGGATTGCTTCCTCGTACCTAATAGTATTGTTGCAGGGGGAATTTCTGGTCTTGCTACTTTGCTAAATTGCTATATTCCGATAAGTGTTGGTATCATTATTATTGCTTGTAATATTCCCATTTTAATTATTAGTTTTTTTGAAGAAGGCGTTAAATTTACCATTAACTGCCTCGTCACAACTTTGTGTTTAGGATTTGCCACTACTTTGTTTGAGCATGTACCAGCAATTGTTAAGGATGACGGACTTATGGGTGCGGTTTTTGGTGGCGTTATTCAAGGTATAGCGATTGGACTTTTTTGTAAATATCGTGTATCATCAGGTGGAACGGAGCTATTAGGAAGATTTTTACACAATTTAATGCCTTTTTTGTCAATTCCAATGTTTACTGCAATTTTAGATGGTGTAATTGTCATTTCAGGTGCTATTTGTATGAAAAGTATTTCTAATGTATTATATGCATTAATCGTTATTTTCTTATCAGCTAAGATGTCAGATATGATTATAATCGGTCTTAATAAATCAAAGCTTTGCTATATCGTAACCGATATGCCAGATGAAATTGGTAATTATTTAATTAGTCATTCTCCTCGTGGCGTTACTAAACTCGAGGGTGTCGGAATGTATTCAAAGGTTAATAAGGGTGTATTAATGACGGTTGTAAAGGCTGGTCAATTAAACGAGCTTAAGGAAATGGTATCTTCAATTGATAGTAAGGCCTTTGTAATAGTTTCTGATACATCTGAGGTTTTAGGTAATGGCTTTAAGGAGATTAAAAACGAGGATATGGTTGCCCACGAAAATCGTTTAAAATTTAAAAAGAAATAATATTGATAATTTCATCATTGAATTTTATAATATTCTTATGGAGGAAATGGTGTATGAAGAAGTTTTTTGAAGAATTTAAGAAGTTTATTTCACGTGGAAATGTAATGGATATGGCTGTTGGTACTATTATTGGTGCTGCTTTTACAGCAATTGTAACAGCTTTATCAAATGGTATTTTAAAGCCTATTATTAATATGGTGCTTTATTATTGTTTCGGCGGTGATAGTGATGCCCTTGATAAAATGTATACTGTTCTTGTAAAGGTATATAAGGTAGAGGATGGTAAGCAGGTCCTTGATCTTGCTAATTCTATTTTGATTGATTGGGGTGCCTTTATTAGTGCTATAATCAATTTCTTACTTGTTGCTTTTGTTTTATTCTTGATTATTAAAACATTTAATAACATTAAGGATGGAGCTGAAAAGAGTAAGAATATTGATTCTAGAATTGAATTTAAGAAGTCTAAAGGAATAAAGCTTACAAAGAAGGAACAAGCCTATCTTGTAAAAAAGCAAGCTGCATTAGAGGCAGCTGAGGCTGAAGCTAAAAAGAAGGAAGAGGAAGCTTCAAAGCCTGCTCCTAAAGATCCAGTAGTTGTGTTACTTGAAGAAATTAGAGATTCTTTAAATAAGAATGAGCAATAATAAAAAATAGTCTCAGCAATTGTTGAGACTATTTTTTTAAAAGGAGTTGTTTTTTGTGAAA
>ERZ780070.830-NODE-830-length-12290-cov-3.744585_pt1 | contig 12290 bp, 9 predicted proteins | sample MGYA00511577_ERZ780070 | MGnify/ENA primary metagenome ERZ780070 (study PRJEB29588, sample SAMEA2162530) | human gut metagenome | biome: human gut; feature: human-associated habitat; material: faeces | place: Denmark | collected 2008/2010 ...
AGCTTCCCCAGCGGGTTTTCTGATTTCTTATGGTAATCCTGCCCACCTGTACATCCATCTTTTTGCAATAATAATCTACCCTGTCTGCAAAGGCTTCCCGGATCTTTTCCCATTCCTTTCCGCTGATTTCATCAACCGGCGGTGCCCCTGTGGAAACGGACTGTGCACGTCGTTTTTCCATTAGTCTGCATTTATGCTCGATCCAGCTTCTGTGACTTTCAATAAACTCCTGTATTTCCCTCTGAGGCATCCGGAGAGGTGCCCGAACGATCACGCTGCCGTCTCGTTTCACCTCCAGACTGACCGTTTTTCTTCTGGTTTTTATGATCTGAATCTCCATCGCTTTATCCCTGCTTTACGTTAATAATTTCTGCCAGCTTCTCAAATACACGGTCTGCATAAAGCTGTTTGATCCCGTGACGGCTCTTCCCGGTCACATCGACATGAATTTCATCAACAAATACGCTTTCCTTCCACACAATGCTGAAAAATGCCTGCCCCTGCACACTGTCCGCATTATTGGGATCAAGATTTCCTGTCGTTCCGGTAATGCCAATGCCAATATCCGTATTTAACTTTTCTCTGACGGTTTCCGCCATAGCTTTCGCACATTCTCCGGAATAGACACCATACTCTTTGATAATTTTTTCATCAACACCGGCGAAAACCTTTGTTTCATTCAGATATGTCACAAAGCCTCCCGGAAAAACAGCCGATGCACCTGATGTATCAGTGATCATAGATGCGATCATTCCCGACGTACAGCTCTCCATTGTAGAAATCGTGATCTGTCTGTCAATCAGGCTGTTTATGATCTGATCCTGCTGTGTCTGTGTCATTTTTGTCACCCCCTGATATATAAAACTATATCATTTCTTTCCGGGAAAGAAAAGCCGCATTCCATTTTGAGAAAACATTATAATTTCTTATATTTTCACTGTATTTTTTCTTCCGGGTATGTTATCCTCATATGTGGCACATTAGATTATTATATTCGACAATATTCGATTGATTTACAAAGGAGAGTTTCATGAAACGTATTGGCTTTGATAACGATAAATACCTGTCTATGCAATCAGCACATATCCGGGAACGTATTTCCCAGTTTGGCGATAAACTCTATCTGGAATTTGGCGGAAAGCTTTTTGATGATTATCATGCTTCCCGTGTTCTTCCCGGCTTTGCACCGGACAGTAAGCTGCAGATGCTGTTACAGCTTGCCGATCAGGCAGAAATGATCATATCCATCAATGCTGCAGATATTGAACGCAATAAAATCCGTCATGATCTGGGCATCACCTATGATCAGGATGTGATCCGTCTGATCGACGTCTATCAGAAAAAGGGACTTTATGTCAGCAGCGTCGTCATCACCCGTTACGCAGGTCAGCCGTCAGCAGACCTCTTCCAAAAGAAGCTGGAGGATATTGGCATTCACGTCTATCATCATTATACGATCGAAGGATATCCCAACAACGTGGAGCGGATTGTCAGTGATGAGGGATATGGCAAAAATGATTATATCCAGACCAGCCGTCCCCTTGTGATCGTTACAGCTCCGGGACCGGGAAGCGGCAAAATGGCAACCTGTCTGTCCCAGCTTTACCATGAAAATAAAAACGGCATCAAGGCCGGTTATGCCAAGTTTGAAACCTTTCCAATCTGGAATATTCCTCTGAAGCATCCGGTGAATCTGGCATATGAGGCGGCCACGGCAGACCTGAATGATGTGAACATGATCGATCCTTTCCATCTGGAGGCCTACGGCGAAACTACCGTCAATTATAACCGTGACATCGAAATCTACCCGGTACTTGCCGCAATGTTCGAGGGGATTTATGGCCACTGCCCGTATAAATCACCGACAGATATGGGCGTCAATATGGCCGGAAACTGCATTATTGATGATGAAGTCTGTCAGGAAGCTTCCCGTCAGGAAATCATCCGCAGATATTACCAGTCCCTGAACCGTTTTGTTAAGGATGAAGCCTCCAGGGACGAGATCTATAAGCAGGAGCTGATCATGAAACAGGCAAAGATCACTGTAAATGACCGCTGCGTTGTTTCCATTGCAAATGATCTGGCTGCTGAAAACGGCTCTGCCGCAGCAGCCTTAGAGCTGCCTGACGGAACTATTGTTACCGGGTCTACCTCCGACCTTCTGGGACCGGCATCTGCCGTTCTGTTAAATGCCATCAAGGTATTGGGGCATATTGATAAAAAGGTACATCTGATCTCCCGTACCTTTATCGAACCGATCCAGCATTTAAAAACCGGTTATCTTGGAAGCAAAAATCCACGGCTTCACACGGATGAGGTACTGATCGCACTTTCCATGTGTGCCGTATCCGATCCTAACGCCAAGCTGGCTCTGGAACAGCTTCCGAAATTATCCGGCTGTCAGCTTCATGTATCCGCAATTTTATCTGCGATTGATATTAACACCTTCAAAAAGCTTGGCATAGAGCTTACCAACGAAGCTGTCTATGAAGGTGCCGCAAATAATTAATCCGCAGATGCCGTCACTTCCATATATTTACAGTACTCAAACTTCCCACACCAGAAAATAATACAGGGCATTGAGACGTTTTCTTTTCTCAATGCCCTGTTATTTTCTGCTCTATTATGAATTCTTTTTTTGTATTCCAAGCTTTACAACCTGGTCTGTATAAGCGTCCTTTTTTAAAGAAAGAAGCTCTCTCGCCTGTGCCTCCGACAAACCATACTCCTCGTCTAAAAGCGTCAGTATTTTTTCCTTACAGCTGTCAACATCCTTTTCAACCTCCAGATTTCTGGCCGTTTCAATATTTTCATCATATTTCTTCAAACCAACCAGCAAAGCATTTAACGCATCCGGATAATACTTCATATTGTCATAATTCTCATAGGAATTCAGGGATCGCTGTACCTTCATTACCGTAATGATCTTGTCGTATGTCTCCTGATCCTTCTTTTTCAGATCAGTTCCCAGAATCTCCCGGTATGCGTCAGTATATCTGCCATCATCAAAGAAGCTGACTGCCTGCTTCATCGTGGATTTGTAACTAAATATTTCAGTGCCGGAAATTTCTGTTGCCAAAAACATCGCCGCCAGAATCACTACAATGGACACTCCGACCTTGTTGAGCTTTCCTGTTACCTCCAGCTCCTCCTGAGCAGCTTCTTCTGCTTTTCTGGCTTCCTTTTCTGCCTTTTTCTGTGCCTTTTCTTCGGCTTTGGCAGCCTTCTTGAGTTCTTTTTCCTCTGCCTTTGCTTTTTTGGCTTCAGCCTTTTCTTCTGCCTTTGCTGCTTTGGCAGCCTTTTTCTCTTCTTTGGCAGCCTCCGCTGCCTCCTGCCTTGCCGCTTCGTCCTCTTTATCCTTTTCCTTTTGGGCAAGCTCTGCCTCTGCAATCTCGTCTGTCACGATATTTCCAAAAAGACGTTTCAGTAATCCCGGCTTTTTCTCTATATCTTCCTGGCTGCCTTCCGGAGGAAGCTCCGGCATATCATCCTCAGACAGCCCCTCCAGTAATGCCTGCATATCATCCGTATGACCATTTTCCTCCTCCGGCTCCAATGCAAGAATGTCATCAAGTCCAAAGGCTTCCTCTTCCGGCTCTTCTTCCAAAACAGGCTCCGGCACTTCATCCGGTTCTGCTTTTCCAGCCGGTGCCGCAGCTCCATCCGTTTCTGTTTCAGAATCTTTTTGTATATCTGAGGTATCAGTAACATCTGATAATTCATTTTCTTCTGCACCCAAAGAATCAAACACCGTCTCCTCCGGCTGTACTTCCTGCCCGGCTGCTCCTCCTGAAGCATCCAGATCATCCAGAAAATCCCCAACCATATCATCCAGCGATGCCTCTCCGGAAGTAGCCACAGGTATTTCCGGCGTTGGAATATCCAGCTGCCCCCCGGAAGTAGCCTCAGGTATTTCCGGCGTTGGAATATCCGGCTGCTCCCCGGAATCAGAAAACAATCCCAGATCCTCGATCTCACTCGGATCCGGCAGATCATCCAAAGATGCCATATCCGAGTAATCCATTTCCTGCTCCGGCTCATCCAGAGATACAGCCTGCGCACTATCCGAAGCATCATCCTCTGTCAAAGATGCCTCAGCCTGCGCACTATCCGAAGCATCATCCTCTGTCAAAGATGCCTCAGCCTGTGCTTGTGCAGCTTCATCCTCCAAAATACCATCCCCATCCAGATCAAGATCAGAAATGTCTCCCAGATCTTCTAAATCAGTAAAGTCATCATCATCCATCAGACTGCTAAGATCCTCCAGATCTACGAAATTTTCCAGATTTTCATATTCACTTATATCCTGTTCTGCAGCATCCCCTGCCACATCCTTTAAATCCTCTTCACTCAAGCTTCTATCTCCTTAACTATCTGTTCTATGATGTCAGACAGATGTTCCATCTGCATTTTCAATCTGCAGGACCTGATCAATCGCTCCCACTAACTGTCCAATCTCCGGCTTAGATAACTGCATATCGGCTCCAAGGCTCTCTCCCTTTTTCCTCATTTCGTCATTGATCAGAGAGGAGAAGATGATTACCGGAATATGCATCATCTGCTCATCACTTTTGATCAGTTTTGTCAGATGATGGCCGTCCATCTGTGGCATCTCAATATCTGTGATCACACAGGCCACCTTCTGATCCAGCACGCCCTGCTCCTGATATGCTGAAAGCTTATCCCAGCATTCCTTCCCGTTGTTCGTAAGGTCAATATTAGCAAAACCTGCTCTCTTTAAGCAATCTAAAAGCATCTTGCCCAGCAATGGAGAATCCTCTGCGATCAAAATCGGAGAATCCACTCTTGATCTGCCTGTCATATGCTCTACATCAGAAATCTTCAGTCCGGTCTCCGGATTGATTTCTGTAACAATTTTCTCAAAATCCAGAATAATGATCAGCCGACCTTCGATCCGCACAATTCCGGTAGCCATTCCCATACCGGAAGCATTGATCGTAGAATCCGGTTCGATAATGTCTCCCCAGGATACCCGGTGGATTCCCTCTACTCCCTGTACATGAAATGCTGTATTGAGATTATTAAAATTGGTTACAATGTACATATCTCCCGCCGTGGACTGTGCTGCCGGCAGATTCATTACTCTCGATAAATCTACAATAGAAATGATCTCATCTCTCGGCATAAAGATTCCCTCTATCCTTGCATCTGCATTTGGGATCGGTGTCGGCACCTGATATGGCAGAATCTCCCGGATCTTTGCCACATTGATTCCGTAATAATTGCTGCCAACCCGAAACTCCAGAATCTCCAGTTCATTTGTTCCACTCTCTAATAATATCCCTGTCTCCATAGTATCACCCTGCCTTTCCACTCTCTTAATGTATCGCTATTTCACCTGTCATTTTTCCGTTTGTCACCTGAATGGACATATTTTGAAGCGTTTGTTTCTTGTCTGTTTCAAAAACAAGCACTGCCTCTGAGCTTCTGCCCGGTGCCATTTTTTCTTTAAAATACTGAAGATCATTTGTCAGGATCGTCATCAATGGACTGCCTACCGTCTCTCCATCTGCTGTCAGCGTATACTGCAGCTCTTTCTTCATCAGATTGACCTTTTGGCTGACCGATGATTTATTTTTAATGCGGAAATGAACAATCAAAAGCTCCTTTCCTTTATGTGCACTGATCGCTGCATCTGCCGAACCATATGTACTCTTGATCTCATTGGACATCTGCTTAATATCAACCTGATTCATGGCATAAACCTGCTCCGCCGCCACATAATTGACAGCCGGAGTATCAGAAGCTGCTCCCGGATCCGATGAATTCTGTGATGCTGCCGATGCTGCCGGCGAACCGAAAGGTACCGGCGTCCTTGTGGGCTCCGGCGTCGGCGTTGCCCTTAAAACACTCCTGTCATAATCCAGCATATCATCGTTGTTTTTATCGTACTTCAACAATGTACCCGCCATATACTCTGCTTCCATGCTCCGGCTGACATCATCCAGATTCGGTCCGGAACCGCAGCCTGTCAGCGCAAGTGCCATCACTGCTGCTGTTACGATCAATCTCTTTTTCATATCAATAATCATGCCTTTCTCAAAATACTACATTTCATATACACAGGCACACAAAAAAATACCTGTCACTGTATTATATGGTATCATATTTTCCCACTTTACGCAATGACTTCCATCGTTGTGAGAGAAACGAACCATTAACTTTTCCGGTCAAGATCAAACCAGAATTCTACACCATTCTGACAATTTCTGACTCCGCACTGCTGGTTCATGGAATCTACGATTGCCTTGACAATAGACAGACCGATACCACTTCCGCCATAAGCTCTCGTTCTTGCCTTGTCCACTTTATAAAACTTGATCCATATTTTGTCCAGCTCATCCTCCGGAATCTGATTTCCCGTATTAAATACTCTCACGCGGACTACGTTTTCTCTCATTTCCAGCGTCACACGGATTTTTTTTTCCCCATCCACATGATTGATTGCATTACTGATATAGTTGGTTACTATTTCTTCTACCATATACTCATCCGCCCAGACATAGACCGGCTCTGTCTCTTCCATGTAGATTTCAGCCCCCTTCTGTTCTGCCAGAAGAGTCGCAGACTGGATAACCGACCGTACTACCTGTACAATGTCAAACCGTTCAAATGTGATCTGATTCTTTCCGAACTCGATCTGGTTTAAGGTGAGAAGCTTTTTCACCATTTTATTCATTTTATTAGCTTCGTCTATGATAACATCACAGTAAAATTCCCTGCTCTCACTGTCATCATTAATATTATCATGAAGTCCCTCTGCGTATCCCTGTATCAGGGCGATCGGTGTCTTGAGCTCATGAGAAACATTCGACAGGAAATCCTTTCGCATCTCATCAATCTGTATTTTGTTTTCAATATCCTTCTGCAGCTCATTATTGGCAGATTTCAGCTCGGAAATCGTCTCCTCCAGCCGTTCCGAAAGAAGATTGATACTGTTGCCCAGCTTTCCGATCTCGTCCTCTGTATTAACCGGATATTTTGCCTCAAAATCAAGCTGGGACATCCTCGTTGCAATGTCTGTGAGGTATACGATCGGCTTTGTAAAATTGTTGCCGATCATAAAAAGCAGGATCCCTGAGATCAGCACCGCGATCACACCGATATATGCCAGAAAACGGTTAGAAACTGCCACGCTTTCTTTCATGCTCTGATAGTTCGTGCTCATATAAACAAAATCACCGGAATCAATACGGCCAAACAACTCCAGATAATATGATCCGATCCTCTCGTCATAGGATTTAAATACCTGATAACTTGTGTTTCCCTTGATAAGCTCTCTTCCGTCTCTCTCCACATAACCATTTACCAGCCCCACCACATAATCCATTGTCTTATCACGTACATTTTCCTTTTGGATATTGCTGAGACTGTCTGCCGATGGATAGCAAAACGTGTACTGTAAAATCCCAAAATAATCACTGATCCGAAACAGATATGTGTTCATAGAACCGTTTTCTGTCAGGGAATCCAGTGTATTAATGCTCTTCTCAGAAAGACCGTTTTGCCCTGCTCCCTTCTGAAAAGCATTGTCATTTTTTACAATATTATCAATCTTTCGAAATGAATCCGACAATGTGCTTATTTTACTATGCTGATAGTACATTGGTAAAAATAGCTGATTGGCCAGCCAGCATCCCAGAATTGTCAACGCCAGTATACTGCATAATACCACAATTAATTTTGTTTTAATTGACTGCATTTTCAGAAAAGATGCCTTTTTCTTGTTCATGATCTTTTACACCTCAAATTTGTAACCCATACCCCAGATCGTTTTAATATATTCTCCTTTGTCCCCAAGCTTGCTTCTCAGCTTTTTGACATGGGTATCAATGGTTCTTGCATCTCCAAAATAATCATAATTCCAGACATTATTTAAAATACGTTCCCTGGATAATGCCACGCCCTGATTGTTTATAAAGTATGTCAAAAGCTCAAACTCCTTGTAACTCAGTTCGATATTTTTACCGTCTATTTTTACTTCATGTGCTGCCTGATTCAGGGAAATTCCTCCGACCTCCTTCACACCTTCTTCTAATGCGTTGGTTCTCCGTAAAATTGCCTCCACACGGGCTACCAGTATCTTGGGACTAAACGGTTTTGAAATGTACTCATCCACCCCAAGCTCGAAGCCCTGTAGCTCATCCTTCTCATCACTTTTAGCTGTCAGCATAATAATCGGTACCTGAGAATATTTTCTGATCTCACGGCAAACCTGCCATCCGTCCATTTTAGGCATCATCACATCCAAAATGATCAACGCAATATCTTTATTTTCATAAAAGATATCTACGGCTTCCTCTCCGTCTCCCGCTTCCATCACATCAAAATTTTTCTTTACCAGAAAGTCTCTCACAAGCTTTCTCATTCTCTGTTCATCATCCACTACCAGAATTTTTAACCGCTCCATTCCACAGCCTTCCTTTCCATCTATTCTGCGACGATCAGCTGGAATATTTCGCATGATCTGCAATCCAGTTTTTCACCTGTTCCAGAAGCATCTGTCGCTCCAGATATCCCTTTCTGTCTTTCTCAAATGCCTCCGGCGAATCATACTCATCCGTCATATCCTCATATTGCTCTTTGATATATTCCTGCAATTCTTCCCTGGTATAGCTTATGTTTTCCTTTTGGGCAATTGCCTGAGCCGCAAGATACTCCTTTGCCGTATCCTCTGCCAGCGGCTCCAGATCCGAATTTACAAAAGTCTCCTCGCTGTCATAGCCAAATGCCGGGAAGATTTCTTCTTTGCTGCAATTATAGACTGCTGCCATATCATAATATCCCTGAAGTACCTCCTGCTTGCAATCCTCCAGCAGAGATTTCGGATATTGATCCGCTTCACAGGTTTCCAATACATCTGACCATGCATATTCCGCCTTCTGGTCTTCATTTTCCTTGTGCAGCTTTTTCTTTAGATATTCATTATACTCTGCCGTTGTTTTGTATTTATTTTTGGACACCTTTTTTACGAGATCATCCGAATACTCCGGAAGAATCTCTTCTCCACAGATATACAAAACCGTTGCATGGAACTCTACGTTCTTTCCATCCAGTGCCGGATCACCATAAGTTCCCTCCGGTACCGGTACGGTAAAGACTACGGAATCCCCCGTATTGACTCCTGTGAGATTCTCCTCAAAGCCATCCAGCCAGTCTCCGGAACCAAGCTCTACATAATCCTCTCCACATGTATCATCCATTTTCTTACCGTCCACATACCCCTCAAAAGATGCCCGGATGGTCTGACCGGTTTGTGTGGTCCCTGTCAACTGCTCGTAAGATGCGTTTTCCTCCCGTACATTGTCGATCTCATCCTGAATATCCTCATCCGTCACCTCCAGCGATACCTGTACTCCCTTATACTCTCCGATCTTAACATATTTTGCCGGATCATAATCCAGCTTTTCATCTACGGCACGATTCTTCTGCCAGTAAACCATTGCTCCTGCGGCAATCACTACAACGGCTGCGACAGCCACCATGATTCCGATTTTCTTGTTGGATAATCTGCTCTGTTTTTTCTGGAGTTTTGCTTTTTTCTTGTTCTTACTCATCGTAATAATACCTCTGCCTTCCTTTTATCTATTCTCCACTCAGCTGCTGTATCAGCTGCTGAATACATTCTTCCTCTAATGGATTCAACAATCCCACATCCCGTATCATATCTGTAAAAAATCCACTTGCCGACATCCGACAAAGCTTAAGATAGCTTTTCCAGGCTCTCTCATAATCCTGCTCCATCATAAGCTTATACTGCAACGCACAGATCTGAGCCAGACAGTAATCAATATAATAAAACGGCGTAGAATATATATGGTGCTGTCTCTGCCAGAAACCGCCTTTTTCAAAAAACGGCATTCCTTCCATGTTCAGATGTGGCCGATACTGCTTTTCGAGTCGGCGCCATACCTCATGGCGCTGATCCGGTGTCAGCTCCGGATATTCATAAATAATCTGCTGAAATTCATCCACCATACACCCATAAGGAATAAAACAGATGGCATCCTCCAGCTGCATCTGACGAAACTCCGGAGCGGCCTCTCCAAAAAACAGTTCCATCCATGGATTTGTGAAAAACTCCATAGACATGGAATGTGTCTCTGCCGTCTCCATCGTAATATCCCAATGCTCCCGGATATCATCCTTTCCTGCCAGATATCCCTGAAAAGCGTGGCCGCATTCATGGGTGATCACATCCACATCACCGCTTGTCCCGTTAAAATTAGCAAAGATCAGTGGCATTCTCGGTAATGGCAGAAACTCCATATAACCGCCCTGTTTCTTTCCGGGATGACTCAGCACATCAAACATCTCCCTGCGAACCATCTGCTCCATAAATTCTGCTGTTTCTGCAGAAAGCTCCCGGTACATTTTCAGGCCGTTTTGTAAAATCTGCTGCGGAGTTCCCTCCGGTGCCGGATTTCCTTCCTTATAATACAGACCGTTATCATATATATGAAGCGTTTCCAGCCCCAGCCTCCGTCGTCTCCGATCCTGCACCTCTGATGCCAGCGGAACCCAGTACTCCTTGATCCATTTACGAAACTGTTCCATCTGAGAATGATCATAACAATTTCTCTGCATCCGGTAATACCCCAGCTCCACAAAATTTTCATATCCGGCCTTCCTCGCCTGCTCTGTTCTGTTGTGAACCAGCTCATCATAAATCCGGTCTAACGTCTCCCCATTTGTCTGGAGAAAATCCTGCAGCAAAGTCCATGCCTTTTGCCGGATCGCCTGATCCGGATCCGTCTGATATTTTCCGAGTTCTGCCATACTGATCGTATCGCCATTCCAGAGAAACTCCGCTGATGCCAGAAGTTTCTCATACTCATTCACCAGCTTGTTTTCTTCCTGCTGCAATTCCACCAGCTCCGGTGATGTCGATTTCATTTGAAGCTCTATATTTTTGAATGCAACCTTTCCGATCACCTTTTCCAGTTCTCCACGATATGGCGAATGATATAGAGCCTCGTGATATTTCATATCCCATAATTCAAAATCAGGAAGCTGCTCATCATAATAGGACATTTCCTGATCATAATACTGATCCGTAGTATCAATAGAATGACGGAACATTGCCAGTGCATACATCGTTGATACCAGATCACTCAGCCGGTAATACTCCTGATGGATCTTTAGCTGCTCTGCCCCGCTCTGCGCCTGCTCCTGCTGCCGTATCAGCTTTTTCAGATGTTCCACCGCCAGTTCCAGGTCTACCCGCTGATATTTCATTTCTGAAAGAGATTCCCCGTCGGAATCCTTAGATTCTGCCTGACTCTCTGCCGCTCCGGCAATCGTCACCATGTCATCGACGCTCCAAGCAATATAATCTGCCCCTGCCTTTTCCAGCTCTCCAATCTCTGCAAACCCATAATAAACACCCAGTGACGCAATGCCACAGTCCTTTGCCCCCCGGATATCATGACGACGGTCGCCGATCATAAGAACCTGTTCTTTGTCATCCTCTGATATCCCCAGGCGACGTAACGCTTCTTTTATTACTGCCGTTTTATTATTTCTGGATTCATCCATACTGGCTCCCACAGCCACATCAAAATATTTCATCAGATTAAAATGCTGCAGGATCCGCACAGCATACGACTCCGGCTTTGAGGTTGCCAGTGCGATTACCTTTCCCTGGCTTTTCAAACGCGATAACGCCAAAGCAATTCCATCATATGGTTTATTTTCAAATAAGCCAATGACACCATATCTTTCCCGGTATTTCACAGTAGCCTGAACCGCTGCGGCATGATCCATCCCGATAATGTCCTGAAACCCCTCAATCAGTGGCGGGCCCACAAACTGCAATAATTTTTCCCTGTCCGGGACTTCTATACCGGCAGCCTCTAATGCATAAATCACGCAATTTAATATTCCTTCACTGGAATCCGTTAATGTACCATCCAGATCAAATAATAGATATTTCCAGCTCATACTTCCTCTTTCTCACACAATATCCCTGTGTGCCACTCCTTTGACAATACATTCCATTACCATATAATATAGAATATTTTGTCCTTGTCCGCAAGCACCAGAACCCGATTTATCTGATTATCTTCCTTAATAATAGAATCCCTTAATAAATAATAGAATCATTTCTCCTGCTATATATCCACTTGTCCATGCCCACTGCAGATTGTAGCCACCGCATATGCCGTCCACATCAAGCAGCTCGCCGCAAAAGTAAAGCCCCGGATGGATTTTGGACTCCAATGTACGTACATCTATTTCCTTTGTACATATGCCGCCTGCACACACCT
>ERZ780070.855-NODE-855-length-12027-cov-4.250752_pt1 | contig 12027 bp, 10 predicted proteins | sample MGYA00511577_ERZ780070 | MGnify/ENA primary metagenome ERZ780070 (study PRJEB29588, sample SAMEA2162530) | human gut metagenome | biome: human gut; feature: human-associated habitat; material: faeces | place: Denmark | collected 2008/2010 ...
CGGCGGAGAAGAACCTGATCTCCATCGATGCGGTGAATATTCGGGATTACACACAGGACAAGCATGGAAAAGTAGATGATTACACTTATGGCGGCGGCGCCGGAATGCTGATGCAGGCACAGCCGGTCTATGATGCTTACCGGTCGGTAGCAGGAGAAAAAAAGATCCGTTGCGTCTATCTGACTCCCCAGGGAGAGCCTTTTACACAGAAAAAGGCAAAGGAATTGTCCGGGGAAGAGGAACTGGTATTACTTTGTGGACATTACGAAGGAATTGATGAGCGAGTATTGGAGGAAGTGGTAACCGATTATATCTCCATCGGAGATTATGTTCTCACCGGCGGAGAGCTGGCTGCCATGGTCGTGGTGGACGCTGTGGCGCGACTGGTGCCCGGAGTGCTTAATAACGACGAATCTGCCGAGACAGAGAGCTTTCATAACGATCTGTTGGAATATCCCCAGTATTCCCGCCCGGAGGACTGGCATGGAAAGAAGGTACCGGAGGTTCTTTTATCCGGAAATCATAAGAAAATAAGCGCCTGGCGCCGGGAACAGTCCGAGCGACGCACCGAAGAACGCCGTCCGGATCTCTATGCAAAATATCAGGAAAAACAGCGGGTCATCAAAAAACTTTCCGCGAAGAAACGTATTTTTATTCATATGATGGAGACACTGTCCAGAGGACTGGGGGAAGTTCTCTATGCGGAGGGGAAAAATGTACTGATCTATCTGCCGGAGATTGGCAATGCTATGCTGAATGCGGAGGATGAGGAGCATTTGGAGAAAATGCTGCCACTGATTCCGAAAGCCGTGTCGGAGCATAGTATCGTGACCGTGACAGACCGGTGGAATGAACGTGTCAGTGAGATTTTAGGGTATCATGGCAGTATGCTATGTTCCCAGGCGTGCTATACCAGAGGAGAACCACTTCCGGTGAAGCATAAGGACATCCGGCAGCTGACAGTGGAAGAGGTCCCTTATGTGGCGGAGCATTATCATCTGGGAGATGAGATTTATGTTCGGGAGAGGATTGCAGCCGGAGATGTCTTCGGTATCTATATCGAAGGAAAACTCTGTGGTTTTATAGGATGTCACAATGACGGCAGCATGGGAATGCTGTATGTGGAGGATGCATACCGCAGACAAGGACTTGCAGCATCCCTGGAAGGTTATCTGATCAACAAACAGAGAGAACAGGGGATGATACCCTACGCCCATATTGTGAATGGAAATGAAGCGTCCGTACAACTGCAGGAACGGTTGGGGCTGAATCTGTCGGAAACTGTGATCTGGTGGCTGTACAGATAAAAAAAGCTTGCTTTTTATGCAGGCTTATGATAAAATCTGAATGTTGTGAAAACGAGATGGTCCTCTGTTACCAATAAGCGTATTAAGAACATCCATTTTATGAAGGAGGCTCATTATGAGTAACATTATCAAAGAGATCGAAGCAGAACAGTTAAAAGAGACCGTTGACCAGTTTGAAGTTGGCGATACCGTTAAGGTATACGGCAAGATCAAAGAGGGTAACCGTGAGAGAATCCAGGTGTTTGAGGGCGTTGTACTGAAGAGACAGGGCGGCAGCAACAGAGAGACTTTCACTGTTAGAAAGACTTCTAACGGAATCGGCGTAGAGAAGACCTGGCCTTTACACTCTCCCAATGTAGAGAAGATCGAAGTTGTAAGAAAGGGTAAAGTAAGACGCGCTAAGCTGAATTACTTAAGAGATCGTGTTGGTAAGAAGGCAAAGGTTAAGGAATTAGTAAAATAATTGTATTGACCGGTGAGGGCAGCTGTTTTAGAACAGCTGCCTTTTATATTTGAAAAAACACCCCGGATATGGTACACTGTGACTTGTAAACTTGGATAGTAAGATAGGGCATAACATTGAGAAATAAAGGACTAAGTTTTTACAAAAAAAAGAAAAAGATCAGTCAGGCACTTTTGCGGGAGATATTCAGCTGGATCTTCGGCATTGCGTTGTCTGTGTTTCTCGCAGGGGTTATAGTGATCTTCCTCGGCAGGTCGGCAAGAGTGGTGGGTATGTCCATGGAACCGACATTGGAGAACGGACAGCAGATCTACATTGACCGTTTTACCTATATCCTGTCGTCCCCCAAGGCAGGAGATGTTGTGGCATTTCTGCCTAATGGCAATGAGAATTCCCATTATTATATTAAGAGAGTTGTGGCAGGACCGGGGGATAAAGTACGGATCGCAGACGGAACACTGTATGTGAACGGTCAGCAGAGTATCTGGGTTACAGAGAGGGTACTGGATGCAGGTATTGCTGAGAATGAGCTGATTCTTGGAAGCGGAGAATATTTCTGCATCGGAGATAATCCGAATAACAGTGAAGACAGCAGATCAGCCAATATCGGTCCGGTGGATGAGGATGATATTGTGGGCAAGGCATGGTTCCACCTAAAATCTTCTACAGAAGGTATGGGATTTATCAAATAAAGGAATGCAGGAATAAAGGAAAGAGGAAACGAATGAATTATCAATGGTATCCCGGCCATATGACCAAAGCACGTCGTATGATGCAGGAAAATATAAAACTTATCGATCTGGTCATTGAACTGGTAGATGCCAGAATTCCCATCAGCAGCAGAAATCCAGACATTGATGAACTGGGAAAGGGAAAGTCTAGGATCATTTTATTGAACAAATCCGATCTGGCGGATCCTGTCTGGAATAAAAAATGGGTGGAATATTTTGCCGCAAAGGGAATGGGAGTGTTGGAAATCAATTCCCGTACCGGAATGGGAATCAAATCCATTCAGGGACTGGTACAGGAAGTCTGTAAGGAAAAAATCGAGCGTGACAGGAAGCGTGGAATTGTAAATCGTCCGGTCCGTGCAATGGTCGTAGGAATTCCCAATGTAGGAAAATCCACTTTTATTAATTCTTTTGCAGGCAAAGCCTGTGCAAAGACCGGTAATAAGCCAGGCGTGACAAAAGGAAAACAGTGGATCCGGCTGAACAAGGGACTGGAACTTTTGGATACCCCCGGTATCCTGTGGCCGAAGTTTGAGGACCAGCAGGTGGGAATGCGGTTGGCATTTATCGGATCCATGAATGATGAGATCCTGATCCCCGATGAGCTGGCATGTGATCTTATCGGAGCCATCAAAGAGCTGTATCCGAAAGCACTGCAGGAACGCTACGCAGCAGATCCTGCGGGTAAACCTATAGAAATACTGGAAGCGGTGGCAGAGAGCCGCAAATGTTATTCGAAGGGAGAACAGCTGGACCTGGTAAAGGCATCCGGACTTCTGATCGATGATTTCCGTAGCGGTAAGCTGGGAAGAATGACACTGGAGAGGATAGATTCAGACAATGAATAAAGTAATGAAAGAATTTTTGAACACTGCCATTTACCTGCTCTGCGTTCTGGGAGCGGTGTGGCTTGTGATCACCTTCGTGGGACAGCGTACCGAAGTGGAGGGAGCCTCTATGGAGAATACCCTTCACAATGGGGATAACCTGATTGTGGATAAGCTGAGTTATCGTTTTCGTGATCCGGAGCGTTTTGATATTATTGTATTTCCGTTTCAGTATCAGGCAAATACATATTATATTAAACGTATCATCGGATTACCCGGAGAGACGGTACAGATCATGGAGGATGGCAGCATTTACATCAACGGCGAGAAAATGGAGGAGTCCTACGGAAGAGAAGTGATTCAGCCGGAGACGATTGGGCGGGCCGCGGAACCGATCGTACTTGGAGAGGACGAGTATTTTGTCATGGGAGATAACAGGAATAATTCCAGTGACAGCCGGACGGATATCGTAGGGAATATCAAGCGGGAAGATATTATCGGAAAAGCATGGCTGAGAATCTGGCCGCTTTCTGATTTCGGAGTGTTGAAGCATCAGTGAATTTAACAGATGATCGGAGAAAAAGATGGAAAGTGCAGCGAAGATCAAAGAAATATTACAGGCAGCGGAGTTAGAGAAGCTGCCTGATTTTATAGCAGCATATCAAGAGGATCCCAGGAACGGCGTACAGAAACTGGTTGCATCAGCACAGAAAAAACTGGACGCATTGGAAAAGGAAAAACAGAGAATAGAGAATCTGAAAAAATATGAGAAGGAATATGCAGGATACACTTATATCTGCGGTATTGACGAAGTGGGCAGAGGACCGCTTGCGGGACCTGTGGTAGCGGGTGCTGTCATTTTACCTAAGGACTGCAATATTCTCTATATTAATGATTCCAAGCAATTATCCGAAAAAAAGAGAGAAGAACTGTATGATGTAATCACAAAGGAAGCAGTAGCCTGGGCGGTAGGGTACGCATCTCCGGAGAGAATCGATGAGATCAATATTTTACAAGCTACTTATGAGGCAATGAGGGAAGCTATCGGTAAATTGTCACCGGCACCGGATCTGCTTTTAAATGATGCGGTTACAATTCCCGGAGTGAATATCCGGCAGGTACCGATCATTAAGGGAGATGCCAAAAGTATTTCCATCGGGGCGGCCAGTATTGTGGCAAAGGTGACCAGAGACCGGCTGATGGAACAGTATGCGGATGTGTTCCCGGAGTACGACTTTGCTTCCAATAAGGGGTATGGCAGTGCAACGCATATTGCCGCTTTGAAGCAATATGGCCCCACACCGATTCACAGGCACAGTTTTATCAAAAACTTCGGATTTTAGAAGAAAATCTCAGGGGAGAGCAGAACATACGATGAAACTGACAGGATGGTTTTCACAGGACAAAATCACGGATAACAGCAAAGTGCAGACGACGGATACCCAAAATGCGGAACAGGTGAGCCGGCAGATCCGGACATTGGTTCCGGGACAGACGATTCGAGGGGAGGTAGTCTCCAGAGAAGGGAATAATGCGCAGATCCGTCTGCTTCAGGATGTTCTGATCGATGCCAGGGTGGATGCGGATATTCGTCTGGATTTAGGACAGAATATTACATTTCAGGTCAAAAATAACGGACAGGTACTGAGCTTAAGTCCGTTATTTACAAATATGGCAACGGAGGGAACCGTGCTGAAAGCATTGGAAATGGCATCGCTGCCGACCAATGAGAGTACAGTGGCCATGACGAAACAGTTAATGGATGCAGGTTTCCCTATTGATAAAAATACTTTGCAGCAGATCTGGCATGAGAGCAATGTGTTTCCGGAAGCGGCAATCGAAGATATCGTGAACCTGCACCGGCTGGAACTTCCGGTTACGGAGGAAAATCTGACGCAGATGGCATCTTATCGTAATCTGACACATCAGCTGACGGAGGGAATCACAGCTGTGGCGGAGAGCCTGAATAGTACATTGCAGGGACTGACAACAAACGGTGAGATAGAACAGGCAGCTACGATCTACGGTCATATTCTGGAGTTGTTGATTCCCGGAGAAGAGAATCCGGAAGCACAGCGGGCAACCGTACAATTCCCCGATCCGGAGCAGACAGAGACGGTATTGCAGCCTGGGGAGCCCACGTCACAGACATAGGAGGCAATAGCACATACGGATACTGCTGTTACGAAGGGAACGCCGGAAGCATCAAAAACTATGCTTCCTACACAGGAAATGATCGTGGAAGGAACGAAACCGGAAGATGCCGCAGAAGTGGTGTTGAAGCTTTTAAAACAGGGAATGGCGACCAAGGACACTGCTTTACTGCGCAGTGTTTTACAGAATTTCAAAATAGCGGGATTGCCGGGCGAATTGTTGCAGGATGCATGGAGTATCCGACCGGAGGATGTGGAATCTTCGGAGAAGGTGGAAGAACTTTATCAGAAACTTGGAAAACAGTTAAAGAGTCTGGCGGGTCTTCTGGAAGAAAACGGACAAAGCAGTTCCAACGCTTTTCAGGCGGTGACAAATTTAAGCCGGAATGTGGACTTTTTACAGCAGATCAACCAGACGTATGCCTATATCCAGCTCCCGCTTCATTTGCGGCAGGGGGAACATAAGACAGGAGAACTGTTTGTATATACGAATAAGAAAAACCTCGCCGGGAGAGACGGACGGGTCAGCGCACTGCTTCATCTGGATATGGAACATTTGGGCCCGCTGGATGTCTATGTGGCGTTACAGGATACCAAAGTCAGCACGAAATTCTATGTTCAGAATGATACGATTCTGGATTACCTGGAAGCCAATATGGAGGTACTGACACAGAGACTGAAACAACGGGGATATGATTGCAATTGTGAGACTACCCTGCGGACAGAACTTCAGCAGACAGCACAGGCAATGGCACCCATTCTTAAGGCGGGAGGCAGCGTTCCAGTGGCACAATATGCATTTGATGTAAGGACATAGCATGGCGAATGGATAGGGTAAGCGAAACCGGAGAGGGAACAGAATGGATGATGAGAAAAAGAAAGTAAAACAGGCGATCGCCCTGGAATACGATCCTTCCGATGAGGCACCGCGGGTGGTAGCCAGCGGAAAAGGAATTCTGGCAGATAAGATTATCGAAAAGGCCAGGGAGAGCAGCGTGCCGATCCATCGGGATGACAAGCTGGCAGATACTTTGTCCAGGCTGGATATCGGAGAGATGATCCCACCGGAACTCTATGAAGTGGTAGCGGAAATTCTGGTATTTGTAGATGCGGTAGATCATCGTATGGTAAAAGAGAATGTAGCAGATGGGGGAAAACATAAGAATTGAATAACAGGCAGACGGGGAATGCTTATGAGCAGATGGCAGCAGAATATCTGCAAAAAAAAGGAATGATAATCCTGGATAGAAATTTCCGCAGGGGGAGAAACGGAGAAATTGATATTGTAGGCAGAGACGGAAAATATCTTGTATTTGTCGAAGTGAAATATCGATCCGGAACCGCCAAAGGAAATGCGGCAGAAGCTGTGACAATATCAAAACAGCGAAAAATATGCAGTGTAGCGGATTATTACCGTTGTCTGCATAACTATAACGATAATACATGGGTGCGCTATGATGTGGTGGCAATTCAGGGAGAGAAGATTCAGTGGATCCCTAATGCTTTTCCACATTATTATCGCACAAGAGGTTAGAGATATGTATCAACTGATCAGAAGTAAGCACGGCGATAAAAACAGCATACAACAGAGACAGGCAGGAGAACTGGAGTATCTGGTGTTCCCGAAGCTGGAAGAGACCGGAGTGGTGAAACATTTGTTTACCACCAGAACAGGTGGTGTAAGTAGCGGAATTTATGCGACCATGAATCTCAGCTTTTCCAGAGGGGATGATCCTTTGAATGTTATGGAGAATTACAGACGGATCGGGGAAGTACTCGAAACGGACCCGGAGCATATGGTGGCATCCAGACAGACCCATACTACCAATATACACGCGGTAACGGAGAAGGATTGCGGCAATGGAATCGGCAGAGCTTCCTCTTATGAGGATATTGACGGACTGGTAACGGATGTTCCGGGGATTGCACTGGTGACTTATTATGCAGATTGTGTCCCTCTGTATTTTGTGGATCCGGTACACAGAGCAATAGGTCTGGCACATTCCGGATGGAGAGGAACGGTTGCGGGAATGGCTGCCTGTATGGTACTGTATATGCAGGAGCATTTTCATAGCAGACCGGAGGAGCTGGTGACGGCAATCGGTCCATCCATCTGTGCTGACTGTTATGAGATTGGTGAAGACGTAGCGGAACAATTTCGGGGACATTTTCCGGAAAAAGTTCTGCAAAAGGGAAAGACACCCGGAAAATATCAATTGGATCTGTGGCAGGCCAATCGGAGCATTTTATTAAATGCAGGGGTACTTCCGGAACATATTGCTGTAACGGATGTATGTACCTGCCATAACCCGGAGTACCTTTTTTCACACCGTGCAAGTCACGGACAAAGAGGGAATCTTGCAGCTTTTTTAATGCTGAAAAATAATTGTCAATAACATTTTAGGTGGGAGTAGCGTGCAGACGCAGAAATGAGGAAAGTATGGCAAACATTTTAGTGTGTGATGATGACAAAGAGATCGTGGATGCGATTGAAATCTATCTGAGTCAGGATGGTTACAAAATATATAAAGCATATGATGGAGAGCAGGCGATACAGATTTTGGATAAGGAAGAAATTCATCTGCTGATCATGGATATTATGATGCCGAAGCTGGATGGCATACGTGCAACACTGAAGATTCGTGAGTACAGCAGTATTCCCATTATCATTCTGTCGGCGAAATCCGAAGATACGGATAAGATTCTGGGTCTGAACATCGGGGCGGATGATTATATCTGCAAGCCGTTTAATCCGTTAGAACTCGTGGCCAGGGTGAAATCGAACCTGCGCAGATATACTTCCCTGGGAAGTCTCACCGGAGAGAATAAGGCAATCTATCAGGTGGGAGGACTGGTGTTGAATGACGACACCAAACAGGTAACGGTGGATGACGAACCGGTCAAGATGACACCCATCGAGTACAATATTTTATTGCTTCTGATGAAGAATCAGGGGCGCGTATTTTCCATTAATCAGATTTATGAGAGCATATGGAACGAGGATGCCATAGGGGCAGACAATACCGTTGCGGTGCATATCCGGCACATTCGCGAGAAAATAGAAATCAACCCCAAGGAACCAAGATACTTAAAAGTAGTATGGGGAGTCGGTTACAAGATTGATAAGGAGCAGGCATGAGAAAACCAACGTTAAAGCGGCTGGCACTGGGATTGGTACAGCAGACGGCCGCATTGTTGCTGATGGTTGCCATTGCTGCGATCCTGTTTAATTCTTACCTGGCAGTGGATACGGCAGACGGAGCCAAAGTATATGAATTATCACCATTGGATGCGGAGACTGAATTTGAGGACTCTGTGATTTTCCATGATCTGTTTCAAAGCTCAGTATCGGACATTATACAGCTTATGGTGATTAAGGGACAGATGGAAACAAATGGTTCGTTTGATCCCTACAAATATATTGACATTACGGAATTTGTCTCCGGTAAAACCGGCAGTGCAGACTGCCCGGTGACTGCGGTGTACGAATTGGAGGATCTGATCAAATGGGGAAAATACGGCGTGGAATATACGGATCGTATTATGAGCATGTCGGATTTTGTGAATTACTTTGGATCGGTGAATCAGAATTCTAATTTCAGACTGGACGCAGACGGGCAGCTGGTATTCTCTGTGGAAGGCACACAGACAGAAGAACAGCAGCAGGCGGTAACACAGGCAATCGAAGCAATTCCGGAGAGCCAGCGGACAGAACGGCTGGAAGATCTGGCATTTACGTATATCGTCAAAGAGAGTGTCACGGATATCAGAGTGTCCAGGGAAGATGACGGAACATTGACGGTCTATTTTCCTATGCTCGTATGCAGATATGCCACGGTGGATGGGGAAAAACAACTGACCGCCTGTGCCAATAACTGGGTGGAGTACACTGCTTTACAAAATAATCTGGCACTGGCAATCCATACATTGTCCGCAAATTACGAACAGTATCAGAACTGTAATGATCTGTATCAGGAGAATGCGAGCAACCTGAAGTATGCGGTGCGCCTGATGTCAAAGGATGGCATTACGAGGACTTATACAAATGTCTCGGAGATTGCGGACAGTTCCGATAACGAGATGACGGATTATTTCTCCGAATACAGAAGGTATCTTATTTACTATCCGGACAGCCTGGAATTTACCGGCAATACTGGAATGACGGAGAGACAGATCTACCAGTATCTCAAGGATTATGATTATGCGCATCCGGATATGACACATATATGGATCGCAGTGGATACGAACTATCCGGTACAGGGAGATGCATTTTACAATGCCAATGTAGTGTTCCAGAGAATTGTTCCGAATATCTGGTATCTGATCGGCGGGGGTATTCTGCTGGTGGTGTTATGGCTGTTGATCGGTATTTATCTGACGGTGACAGCAGGAGTGGCTTTTGACGAGGAAGACGAACCGGTATTGTATCTGAACGGAATAGATCATGTCTGGATCGAATGCATGGCGCTGGCTTTGCTGGCATGTGTTTATGCCGGAAAAGTGGGATACGGTTATCTGATGGATACGGCCAATAAGGTATATCTGAGTCATTCGGAAATACAGGGCCGGGAAATTACCCGTCTGGCGGCCTATGGTGTGTTCGCAGTGTACGGGTTCTCGGTTAGTGCCGGAATCAACGTATTCTGGTATAGTCTGATCCGCAGAATCAAATCTCATAATATGTGGAGTGACAGTTTTCTGCACTGGCTGGTCAGCAGCTTTGGCAAGGCGGTACATTTTGTGTCATCCCACAGGAACTCTGCGGTCAGTTCCCTGATTCCGTATAATCTGTTTCTGTTGGCAAATCTTGCTGGAATATTAGCGGCGTATCTGCTTCGCGGCAAGGGAGTATGGTGGCTTCTTCCTACATTTGCGGCCGTTATTCTGGATGGCATTGTGGGAGTGCTCAAATTCAAGCAGAAGGCGGAACAGATTGACATTGTGGAGGGAATCCGCAGGATCCGTGACGGAGAAGTGGATTACAAACTGGATGTGGAGGCGCTTCACGGAGATAACCGCGAGATGGCGGATGCCGTAAATAACATCGGCGAAGGTATCCGCAAGGCGGTAAGTACCAGCATGAAGGATGAACAGATGAAATCGGATCTGATCACCAATGTCTCCCATGACATCAAGACACCTCTGACTTCCATTATCAACTATGTGGATCTGTTGAAGAGATTAAAAATTACAGAAGAACCGGCCAAGAGTTATATTGCGGTGCTTGACAGTAAGTCTCAGAGACTGAAGCAGCTTACAGATGATCTGGTGGAGGCTTCTAAAATATCTTCCGGCAATATCGTACTGAACCTGGAACCGTTGAATCTTACAGAATTGCTGAATCAGGCAGTAGGAGAATTCTCGGATCGGCTGGAAGAGAAAAAGCTGCAGATCATATTTGACGGAAGTGATGTAGTGGGGATGATATATGCTGACAGCCGCAGAATGTGGAGAATTATAGAAAATTTATTCCAAAATATCTGCAAATACGCATTGGAAGGAACCAGAGTTTATCTGGAGATGAAGGTTGAAGGTGGGAGAGTAACCGCTTCCCTTAAAAATATTTCCGACAGACCAATGAATCTGAAGGGAGAAGAGCTTTCGGAACGTTTTATCCGTGGAGATGCCTCCAGAACAACGGAAGGAAGCGGACTGGGACTGTACATTGCAAAAAATCTTACCCAGGCCCAGCATGGTGAATTTCAGATTCAGCTGGACGGAGATCTGTTTAAAATCATTCTGGATTTCCCGGAGTATGAGAGACCGTCGCAGGAGGGAGGAGACAGCGGTTCCGGCTGAAACTATAGAAGAAGCATAATAAAAACGCAGGAGCCATTACAGGCTTCTGCGTTTTTAGGTTTGCTGGTTAAAAATGAAATTCATTCATATCTTTTCGGCTGTTGTATGCCTCTACAATACCATGAATCTTGTCGGTAGTGGCCATGACGTTAGACAAAGAAGCGTCATGGTTCATAAAGTCGATCAGGGAAGCAATAAATTTGCTCATATCGGCTTCTACGAAATAAGGTCTGGTGTAGATTTCGGGGGGCAGATAAGTGAGATTTGTAGTAATGACCTTATCGAAGTCCCCATGCTCATAAGCAGCATCGAAGTTCTTCAGCCCATCGGTGAACAGGCCGAAAGTACAACAGATATAAACTCTTCGTGCATTCATGGCTTTTAACTGTCTGGCGGTATCCAGCATGCTTCCTCCCGAAGAAATCATATCGTCGATGATAATGATATCTTTGCCGTCAATGTTGTCACCTAAGAATTCATGAGCCACAATAGGATTTTTGCCATTGACAATGGTGGAGTAGTCACGTCTCTTATAGAACATACCCGTATCTACACCGAGGACGCTGGCAAAATAGATGGCACGGTCCAAAGCACCCTCGTCCGGGCTGATTACTAACAGATGGTCTTTGTCCACGATCAGATCATCCTCGGAATTTAACAGTGATTTAATGAACTGATAAGGGGTAGTAAAGTTATCAAAGCCGTTCAGAGGTGTGGAATTCTGAACCCGGGGATCGTGAGCATCAA
>ERZ780070.871-NODE-871-length-11880-cov-4.152135_pt1 | contig 11880 bp, 8 predicted proteins | sample MGYA00511577_ERZ780070 | MGnify/ENA primary metagenome ERZ780070 (study PRJEB29588, sample SAMEA2162530) | human gut metagenome | biome: human gut; feature: human-associated habitat; material: faeces | place: Denmark | collected 2008/2010 ...
ATTCTTGTCTCTGACTTGGCAAATTCTGTATTTAATTGATCCTGTATGTTCTGTATATCCATATTTCACCTTCTAATCCACTTGTGCAGATAGTCTCTGCACAAATATTTTTATTCAGCCTATGCTAATAAGTGTCCGATAAATAGTCACTATCGGTCACTTATAGAACACTTTGTATCCGATAGACCGCAAAAGTGTCCGATAGTGTTCAATAAAGTGTTCGATAAGTAGCAATGTGACCACTAAATCACATATTTAGTTGCCGGTCCATTTCCAATCTTCGTAATCAATCCTTTTTCTATCATCTTATCAAGCAATTTTCTAGCTCCTGTCTTTGACTTATAACCACCTATATCAGCGGCTTTTTGAGAAGAAATACTTCCATTCTGCCTGATATACTCAAGTATTTTATCTTCTTTTGACAAAGCAATTGCTTCTGTTTGATTTGTATTTTCATTTCTGATATCAGTAGCACCTGGAATATATACCACTTGCCCAACTTCGAGCTTTAATGTTACCCTGTCACTGCGCTCTGAGAAATCATATTCTGGTTTCTTCCAATTTTGTTCTGCCCATGCTGTCATAATCTTATCGACACCACTTCCGGCACGCTCACCGACATTTACAAAGCCAAACATCTTCAAGATATTCGGATTTCGTGGATCACTATTGCCACCTGCATAAAATTCCTCTTTTGTTACTCTGATAGTACCGGGATTGGAAATACTTAGCTTCTTACCCTTTTTAACAACAAGAATTCCTCGTCTACCATAATAATTTGCATGTGCCAGTGCATTTGCCAATGCTTCTTCCAATGCATCATGAACATCCACTCTATCTACACGATATCCATTTCGTCTATTTGCAAATGGAACCGCTACATCATCATCCACTCTGGTACGTACCTTGCAGAAAAAATCGTATATATTACCGCTCCAATCACCTTCGTTAGAATGTGTCCGGAATAACCATCGTACAGCTTTATCATCACATTCCTCACGATAATCCAAAAAATAGTTAGGAAAAACTTCAGTAATGTGATAAGCTTCTCCAAAGAATAAAAGTCCTGCTATCGTTGGAGATAATGTACCATTTTTATTCTTTGCGGCTGCCCTTAATTTCATAAGAAACTCATCATTTTCCAAAGCATTCCAAGGATGTCCACTGTGAAGCTGTTCAAAAATGATTCTATAACCTTTTATTGTATCCTGATTCAGCACATCCAATCCAAACTCATCCAGCACTTCCACATCACCAGATACATCTCTCTGATCTGCAAACATCGCACGGACTGCCTCTTCGGTACAAAGAAAGTCACCTTCATAATCTCTTTTATAAGTGCCTTTCATTGGATCTGTCCCAATATAAACCGGCTTATCATGTCTGTCTGCCGCTGGAACATCAATTCTTAATATTTTCTTTTCTCCAACAACCACAGGTCTGACATGATGATTCAGTAAGATGTTCTTTGATACCTTATTCCTGTCATTCAATGTACTCCAAAAGTCTTTCTGATATTTAACAATCTGCTTGTCTGTCAATCCTTCAACGGTAAAAGAATCTCTGTGTTCCTTAATGCCAAGCAGAATCGTGCCACCATTTGTATTTGCAAAAGAAGAGTAAGTCTCCCATATGCTCCCAGGAAGTCCACCGGTTGCCAGTTTACATTCTCGCTCATGATCTTCGCCAAGATTCAATTCATTCAATATTTCCTGTTTCATTTATTGCAAAACCTCCTGCTTGCGCCTTTCTACTTTACTCACCAAATAGCATAAACTACATCTGGTGTAATATGCCATACCTTCAGGCGCTCGTATTCCTATATACTAGCCAACAAATCTCAGCTTACAATCTGAAATAATCTCGGATCATATGTATCGGAATCAACAACAGATACTCTGCAATTGATCCATCGAAGTTTTTTATTTATACTGTCCTGCAATTCCTTCATAATCATCTTTTTAGTCCGTGTTTTTGTACCAAAATCACCTTCCAGAAACAATATCACATATTTCTTTTTTGAATCATTCGAAAAACTATCTCCTGACAGAAATTGAATATATTCTTTTAATTCATTCAAACACTCTTTTGTGTTTCCAAAGGATTTTGCTCCAACCAAAGCTGCTACTGTCATTGCTGTTTTCTGTGCCATTTCAATATCCAGACTATCGCGTCCTTCCACGTTAACGGATGTACGGCTTGTATCGCGTTTTCGGTTATCCGGCACAATTCTCCACCGATTGTTACCTTCATCTCCGGTACAATTTTTTACTTCTATAAATGCGATCTTATCTTTAGCAACAGAAATAAAATCAACACCTTTTGCCTCTGGCAATTTATTAAAGTAGTCTCGATAAAATTTTGTATCATCAAATTTTATCACTGTATCATTTTCTGCAAACTGAAACTTTAATCTGCTTTCTTCCCTTAAGTTATTCTCCATAAATAATCCCCTGTTCTCTATCGTACATTGCATCAAACTCCTGCATGATTGCATTATGCTCCAAACCCGATGCTGAATTTTTCATCTCATAGTGCACATCCATCGTTTTTTCATCTCTAAATAATGAAATAAACTTGATATCCAGTTTTCGGGGATTTAGCTCAGGATAAGAGGCTACCATATTAAATTCCTGCTGAATAAAATAATCATGTGTGGAAACAAAAATCTGCACTCCCATCTGAGCTAAGGCTACCATCACCTGTACAATCGGGCGAATCATTTTAGGGTTCATATTCGTTTCCGGTTCATCCCAAAATAAGATAGTATTTTTATTCAAACTTCCAGAAAGAATCATATATATAATCATAGATAGTTTCCTGTAACCATCTGAAAGTAATCCCATCTCAAATTCACCTTCACCTTTTATTTTGAAATAGAATCTCTTGTTTTTCTGAACAATTTGTCCTTTCATAATATCTTCCAGATTACTTAACACCTGATTCTGTTCAGTAGTGTTAGGATCTTTTGAAAGCGGTCTATCTAATAGTTTTGCAAGATCATAATACATTTCTTCAAAGTCTATATGATATTCGTCATATAGTGATACGAAATGCTCTACTGTAGAAATCATTTCTTTTGTAGGAATATATATAACATCATACTTTTTTATTTTTTCATCACGCTCAATAGAAACATCCGCATGATTTTCCTGCCTGTTTCCAAATCCAACTGAGATTTTTTGTTTCTTTTCTAAATCAATAGAAAAATCCGTTCGATTGCTTCCCTGCTTTCGGCTTACAAGTCTGCCAATTTTCATTTCATCCGGTCGAAACACACCTTGAATCTTTTTGACATAAACCTGTTCTTCCATCTCCTTTGTAAGATTATCTTTGCCTCCACTACTAAGTGGCTTTATCAAAGAATACATCACTTTCAAAAGTGTTGTTTTGCCAGTACTGTTTTCTCCGCAAATAATGTTAATATTATCCGACCAATTTATTTCAGCTTTCTCAAAAGCCATAAAATTATTTAACGTTAATTTTTTAATTTTCATTTTCAATTCACCTCATTCACTCTATATTTTTGCCAGCAAATCCACCTTTAATGCTTTCTTTCTTTCCTGTGCTACTTCCACACCCTGGAATTTCGCATAGTTGACCTTGACGCCATCGTCCAGATCAATCTCAATCCTCTGGTTTGCCACATGCGCGATTGCCTGATCATATGTCTGCATCTCTGCCAGCCGCTTCGTATACTTCGATACTGCTTTCATTATCTGCCATCTTGATCACCCGCCTTTGTGTTTTATCTTAACACATTTTGACCATCTTATGTCGCATCACAAGGGACATTTTCAATGACAGATTTCCTCCGAATCCAGCATCACGGTAAACGGTCCATCATTTAACAATGACACCTTCATATCTGCCCCAAAGACTCCTGCTCCCACTTCAAAGCCCCTGTCACGCAGGCTCTTTAATACATATTCATAGAGTTCCTCCGCCAGCTTCGGATTGCCCGCCTTTACAAAGGAAGGGCGGTTTCCCTTGCGGCAGTCCGCATACAGGGTGAACTGGGATACCACGAGAAAGTTTCCGCCCACATCGGCAATCGCCTTATTTGTCTTACCGTTTTCATCCTCAAAGATCCGGAGCTTCACCATCTTGTCGATCATCTTGTCCGCAATCTCTGTGGTGTCCTCCTCAGCTACTCCCACAAATACAAGAAATCCATGACCAACACTTCCGGTAACCTCGCCGTCAACTGCGACAGATGCTTCTCTAACTCTCTGAATCAATAATTTCATCTTTATTTCCTCCATCGTATAGAATTTTGTTTCATTTATCCCTCTAATATATAATATACCAAATTTTTTGTATTCAACAATCCTATATTTTATTTTTTCCGTCCGCCTCCATTCCATGGATGATCGTTTTTCTTATTTTTCTACAAGCTGATCGCTGTGAAATCAAAAAACGGTCACATAGGACGGATTAGGGACTTTCCCCCCATTAACGACGTGCGCCGCAAGGCACACAACAAAGACCGTCATAACATTTCTGCTATGCCGGTCTTTGAAAACCTCTCTTCTTTTGTATCTTTTTACTTGTAACTTCTCTTTAAAAAATTAACCAATCCGTTTTTCCATACTTTTTCATCATGCTTTCCTTTTGGATACAAATACCATATATGATCCACATTATTTTCCACCAGTTTTTCATGATAATCCTGTGGATTGCTTCCAACTGTCCCATCCGCATCTCCGGTACACAGAAGTACTGTCTGCGGCTTTGTTTTCCATCCATCCAATGTCAAAATACCAGTATCCAGTGTCGGTGCTGCTGAGAAAGAACCTATATAATTGAAGTGATCCTTAATGGCAAACCCCAGTCTGAGAGCCTCCATTCCTCCCATGGAAAGACCACATACACCGGTATCCTCCCGCTTCGATGACACACCATAATTTGCCAGCACATACTGTTCTAAATCCTGGATAAACTCTTTTTCAAACTTAGTAAATGCTTCTATATTTTCCGCTGAAAATGTGTCTTTATTCAATCCATCTTTTGGAACAATACTTGGTATCACTGCAACAACTGGCTGCAATTCTCCCGTATATATCATATTGCTCAATATATCATTCAAATACATATATCTCCACTGCCCACGATCACATCCAATGCCGTGTAACAGATAAAGAACCGGATATTTTTTTGATGAATCATACTCCGGCGGCAGATAAACATAAGCTTCCCGTTCTGCACCCACAATCTCAGAAGGATATGTCATCTCTTCAAAATTTCCCAACGGTACCCCTTGCTTTTTTCCCGTATACTGCTTCATATCCGGGTTAAAATATTGCTGAAATGCTTCCTTCGTTCCACTTGTCTTTCCAATTTCCCACTCCTGCTCCGGAGATAGTGTAACCGTCTGTGACGGTATTGGTGCTGCTGTCGCAGTCGTTGTTGGCACCGCCGGAGACGGCTCCGGTATTACCGGCTTCTGCGTTACAGCCTCTGCCGGTTTCTTTACATCTTTTACAGTAACCTTCCATACATACTTTTTCATTTGAACAATTGCTGTCACAGTAGTCTTTCCGGTCTTTTTACCACAAACAATCCCTTTACTATTTACTGTCGCAACTTTTTTGTTTCCGGAACTCCATTTTACTGTTTTATTTTTCTTTTTCACTTTGAGCTTTTTCTTCTGCCCTACAGAAAGTATAAGCTTTTTACTGCTTATTACCGTTTTCTTCTTTTGAGCAGACACTCCCATTCCTAATATACCAGAAATCAACAATCCAGCGACTAAACATAGAAAAGCTATTTTTTTAATACATTGTCTTATTTTCATATAAACTTCCTCCCTCGTACTGTTTTCTTGACAATCCTGTAAGAAAAGACTAACATAATATCCACATAAATAAAATATCTATTTCCGACCATTACATATATAATAGCGACTTTTTAATCGTTTACACCCGACATCAAAGAATTTTGAAAGGAGTCTTCTTATGGAATTACAATCCTATATTTCTTGTATTTCAGACACTCTTCCAACTTTTTCATTAGCCGGAGAAGTCCATGTTCCATCTCCCAATAAACATTTTGAAAGAACTCCACAAAACCGAATTCTCTACATTATTACAGATGGTACTATGCAGATTATAGAAGATACGAAGCTATATACACTCACTGCAGGTGACATCATAATCTTTTCCCCCGGCAAATGCCACTGTGGTATTCTCACAAATGATCATGTTGACTATTATTACATTCATTTTTATTGGAATTCCATGCAGGACATAACAATGACATCGGAAGAATATATTCATCAAAAAGCAAATAGACAGACATTTTCTCCAGATCATCCTGCCTGTCAGGACACCCTGATACTTCCCAAATATTTTCATCCGACACACTCATGTTTTAATGAAATAATAAACCAGACACAACATCTGTTGAAAACATGTTCTACAGGCGAACTTCATCAACAGCCGGTAAACAACGCTCTTTTGTTTATACTTTTGTTACAAATGTCACGTTCAGAATTGTCCCGCATTTTACATACCGGATCTGATAATCTTTCTCTCCCATTTCAGATTTGTGATTATTTAAAAACCCATTATTCACAAAAGATTACCGGTGCTGTACTGGAAAATATTTTTCACCATAATTTTGACTATATGAACCGCCGCTTCAAACAATATACCGGCATGACTATTTTTACATTTCTGGAAAATTACAAAATCGAACAAAGCAAAAAGCTTTTGCAAAGCCGGCAGTTTACAATATCCGAAATTGCAGAAACTCTCGGCTTTTGTAACCCGTTTTATTTTAGCAGAGTATTCAAAAAACATGAAAAGATCACACCAAAGGAATATCAGATGAAATTATAGATTTCCTACTACATTAAAACGGGGGACGATATGTACCATTTTTGGTACACATCGTCCCCTGCCATATTTATTTTACGGACTGCAATAATTGCATCCGTTACCGAACCTCTTCGTAATCATTCCGGCTCTCTAAAGTACCTCATTAATCCAGATTCGTATATCCCATCAGGAACTGATCCACCTCTTTGGCTACATGGCGTCCCTCATTGATTCCCCATACAACCAGTGACTGTCCACGGTGCATATCACCCGCTGTAAATACCTTATCCACACTTGTCTTAAACTCTCCCGGAGCTGTCTCCACATTGGTACGGGCATTGAGCTTCACACCAAATGCCTTTGCCACATAATCCTGTGCTCCCAGGAAACCTGCAGCGATCAGTACCACATCTGCCGGCATTTCAAACTCACTTCCGGCAATCTCTGTCATATTCATTCGTCCGGTCTTCGGGTCTTTCTTTGCCTCCAGCTTTACAAGCTTCACTTTTTTGAGCTTACCGTTTTTATCAGCGATAAACTCCTTGACCGTAGTCTGATAGATACGAGGATCGTGTCCAAAGACGGCAATCGCCTCCTCCTGACCGTAATCTGTCTTGCAGACTCTCGGCCACTCCGGCCAAGGATTGGAGGCTGCACGCTCATCCGGAAGCTTTGGCATCATCTCAAGCTGTGTGACAGACTTGGCTCCCTGACGGACCGCCGTTCCCACACAATCATTTCCGGTATCTCCACCGCCAATAACAATGACATTCTTACCTTTGGTATCTACCCAGCCCTCTTTCTTGCCGGTGAGTACATGCTTTGTAGAACGTGTCAGGAAATCCACAGCGAAGTAGATTCCATCGGCTTCTCTTCCCTTTGCCTTGATATCACGTGGATTGGAAGCACCGCATGCAAGGATCACGCTGTCATATTCCTTCAGCAGATCTGCTGCCTTCACATCTTTTCCCACATCAGCATTGACAACAAACTTTACGCCTTCTTCTTCCATGACCTTCTGCTTCCGGTCAATCACCCATTTTTCCAGCTTCATATTCGGGATACCATACATCAGAAGACCACCGATATGATCATTTCTCTCATATACCGTAACGGAATGACCACGACGGTTCAACTGGTCTGCTGCTGCCAGTCCGGAAGGGCCGGAGCCGATCACGGCAACCTTTTTGCCGGTGCGTGTCTTTGGCGGCTGAGGTCCCATCAGATCATTGGCATAGCCATACTCGATAATGGCGTTTTCGTTTGCCTTGCAGGTGACCGGTGTGTCATTCAGACCACAGGTGCAGGCTGCTTCACAAAGTGCAGGACACACTCTGGAAGTAAACTCCGGAAAATTATTGGTCTGGCGCAAAAGCTGCAGTGCCTTTTTATAATTACCATGATATAAAAGATCATTCCACTCCGGCACCAGATTGTTCAGAGGACAACCGGAAGCCATTCCGGCGATCATCATACCGGACTGACAAAACGGTACGCCACAGTTCATACATCTTGCCGCCTGCTCTCTGCGTTCCTTCTCTCTCATCGGTGTATGAAATTCATTAAAGTTCTTGATACGTTCCAGTGGTTCCACTGCCTGATTATTTTTTCTCTCATATTCTAAAAATCCCGTTGGTTTACCCATGATGATTCTCCTTTCCAAACAAAAGCTTATTTATTTTTATGCTCGTAAAATGCTTCAATCTGTGCCTGCTCGTAACTCAGACCGTGCTCCTCCATCTTTGCGATCAATTGCAGCATATGAGCATAGTCATAAGAAATAATCTTCTTAAACTTTGGAAGATATTCGCTGAAGTCATCAAGGATCATCTTACCCTTCTTGGAACCTGTGGCTGCCACATGCTCCTCGATCATCTCTTTGAGCTCCAGTACATCGTATTTATCTGTGATCGGCTCAGAGGATACCAGCTCTTTATTTAACTTCAGATAAAGATTGCTGTCCTCGTCCAGTACATAGGCAACACCACCGCTCATACCGGCTGCAAAGTTCTTTCCGGTTGGTCCCAGGACAACCACACGGCCTCCGGTCATGTACTCGCATCCGTGATCTCCAACACCTTCTACTACTGCATATGCACCGGAGTTTCTGACGCAGAAACGCTCACCGGCAATACCGTTAATAAATGCCTTACCACTTGTAGCACCATAAAGAGCAACGTTACCAACGATAATATTTTCCTCTGCTTTAAATCGGCTGTTCTTTGGAGGATATACCACGATCTTACCACCGGATAAGCCTTTTCCAAGGTAATCATTGGAATCACCCTCCAGCTCTAAGGTCAGTCCCTTTGGAATAAATGCCCCAAAGCTCTGTCCGCCGCTGCCGTCACACTTCACGGTAATGGTATCCTCCTCCAGCGTGTCACTGAACTTCTTCGTCACTTCGGAACCAAGGATTGTTCCCAGAGAACGGTTGATATTATCAACCTTTACTTCGATCCGGGCCTTCTCTCCTGTTTCCAGAGACTTTTTCAATTTTGGAAGAAATACCTTCTCGTCGATGGTCTTCTCCAACTCAAAATCATATTTGTCCTTTGGATTAAATTTATTATCCTTGCGAAGCCCTGCAAAGGTAGGGTCCAATATTCTGGACAGATCCACACGCTCTGCATATTCCTCTGCCTCTCCTGTCAGCTCTTTTCTCTTCAGGAGATCAACACGGCCGATCAGGTCATCCAGCTTGCGCACACCCAGTGCTGCCATATATTCTCTCAGCTCGCTGGCAATAAACTTCATAAAGTTCTCAACATACTCCGGCTTTCCACGGAATCTCTTACGCAGCTCCGGATTCTGGGTAGCCACACCAACCGGGCATGTATCCAAATTGCAGACACGCATCATTACGCAGCCCATGGTGATCAGCGGAGCAGTCGCAAAACCAAACTCCTCGGCACCAAGCATTGCAGCGATGGCAACATCACGACCAGTCATCAGCTTACCGTCTGTCTCAATGCGGACACGGGAACGAAGACCGTTCATGATCAGTGTCTGATGTGTCTCTGCCAGACCAAGCTCCCAAGGAAGACCTGCATTGTAGATGGAGCTCTTTGGTGCTGCTCCGGTACCTCCATCGTATCCGGAGATCAGGATAACGGCTGCTCCTGCCTTGGCAACACCGGCTGCGACTGTTCCTACACCTGCTTCGGAAACAAGCTTGACGGAAATTCTCGCATCTTTATTACTGTTCTTCAGATCATAAATGAGCTGTGCCAGATCCTCGATCGAGTAAATATCATGATGTGGCGGCGGAGAGATCAGGCTGACACCCGGTGTAGAATGACGAGTTTTGGCAACCCACGGATAAACCTTTCCGCCCGGAAGGTGGCCACCTTCACCAGGCTTTGCACCCTGTGCCATCTTGATCTGGATCTCCTTTGCACTGACTAGATAACGGGAGGTAACACCGAAACGTCCGGAAGCCACCTGCTTGATCGCAGAACAGCGATCCACAGCAGAACCTGCTGTTTCCAGTCGTTCCAGACTCTCACCACCCTCACCGCTGTTTGATTTGCCGTGAAGATGATTCATTGCGATCGCCAGTGTCTCATGAGCCTCCTGTGAAATAGAACCGTAAGACATAGCACCCGTCTTAAATCTCTGGACAATCTCCTCCACGCTCTCGACTTCATCCAGAGGAATGCCCTTCTTTGGATATTTGAAATCAAGAAGACTTCTTAAGGTAACCTGCTTTTCTTTCTCGTCAATGCACTTGGAATACTGCTTAAACAGCTCGTAATTGCCGGTCCAGGTTGCCTGCTGCAGCAGATGGATCGTCTCCGGATTGTACAAATGCTCCTCCTGATGACCACGCTCCTTGTGCTGTCCTCTGTTTTCCAGATTCAGGTCTACCGTCAGATCCAACGGATCAAAAGCACGGCTGTGCTGCTCGTCGATCTGCTTCTCGATATCCTCCAGCGTCACACCACCCACACGGCTGACCGTATCCGGGAAGTATGTCTCAATGACTTCCTGTGAAATACCGATTGCTTCGAAAATCTTAGAACCCTGATAGGACTGGATCGTAGAAATACCCATCTTGGATGCAATCTTTACGATACCATGAAGCACAGCGTTGTCATAATCACTGACAGCGGCATAATAATCCTTATCCAGCATACCGTTATTAATGAGCTCGCGGATCGTCTCGTGAGCCAGATATGGATTGACTGCACTGGCACCATAACCGAGAAGCGTTGCAAAATGATGTACCTCTCTCGGCTCTGCTGTCTCTAAGATCACAGACATGCTTGTTCTTCTCTTGGTGGTTACCAGATGCTGCTGCAGTGTAGAAACCGCCAGCAGAGAAGGAATCGGCATATGGAACTCATCCACATCACGGTCACTTAAGATCAGGATATTGCAGCCTTCCTTATGTGCCCGGTCTGCCTCCAGACAGAGATGATCCAGCGCTTTCTTCAGAGAAGTGTTCTTATAATAAGTAATCGGAAGAACCTCGCATTTGAAACCGTCCTTATCCATATTTTTAATCTTCAAAAGATCCGTGTCGTTGAGGATCGGGTTATGAATCTTCAATACCTTACAGTTCTCTCCCTTCTCCTCCAGAAGGTTTCCGTCCTCTCCAATATAAACGCTGGTGGAGGTTACGATCTCCTCACGGATCGCATCGATCGGAGGATTGGTTACCTGTGCAAACATCTGCTTAAAATAATTAAACAGAGGCTGTACCTTGCGGGAAAGCATTGGAAGCGGTGTATCGGTACCCATGGATGCGATCGGCTCATTTCCGGTCTGTGCCATCGGCAAAATGGATGTCTTATATTCTTCGAAGGTATAACCAAATGCCTTCTGCATTCTTGCTCTTTCCTCATCGGTATACTCCGGTACCTTGTGATTTGGAATGTGAAGCTCTGCCAGTGTGACAAGATTGCTGTTAAGCCACTCACCATACGGCTGGCGGGATGCATATTTCTCTTTCAGATCAGCATCGTCGATGAGCTCTCCTTTCACGGTATCTACCAAAAGCATACGACCCGGTCTTAAACGGTCCTTTTTCACGATCTTCTCCGGTGGAAGCTCA
>ERZ780070.882-NODE-882-length-11814-cov-6.629560_pt1:10000-11814 | contig 11814 bp, 12 predicted proteins | sample MGYA00511577_ERZ780070 | MGnify/ENA primary metagenome ERZ780070 (study PRJEB29588, sample SAMEA2162530) | human gut metagenome | biome: human gut; feature: human-associated habitat; material: faeces | place: Denmark | collected 2008/2010 ...
CTGAGGAGGGAAGCAAGGTTGATGGACATTGGACTCTACCATAGGACCTCACCCCAAAACTCGACCTCTTCCAAATTCAAAACCCTTTCAAATCCATACTGAGGACACTTCCCTCTTTCTTATTTTGCATTCTTTCCAACTTTGACATTTTTCAAAATTTCGCAAAGTCCACTCCCATAGTAAACTTGACCCACTCTCTGTGGACCACCAACCTACTGAGTCACTCGGTCCACAGGAGGGTACTATAGGACTTGTGTACAATTTCGACCTCGTCCAAATTCAAAACCCTTACAAATTCCAACTGAGGACAACTCCCTCTTCCTTTCCATGAAACCCTTTTCACACTTTTCATTTTTCAAAAATTCGCAATCTTTCCATACTACCCACTCAGTACTTGAGGAGGGAAGCAAGGTTTGTGGACATTGGAGCCTCCTATGGCTACTCTCCTGAGGGATGCCCCAATGATTCCATCTCCCGTTCTGACCCTATGTCCCATAAGGTTTGGGGGGTTGTCATCCATTTTGACAAGTTACCGTTGACTACTTTGACAAGTTCACAGTGCAGTGCAGTGCAGTGCATTGCATTACACAGCCTTCAACCCTAACCCTTTCAGCAAGGCCAATTGCACGCCTTCTCGCTCCCACTTCAAAACATTCTTTGCTCCTTTTCCATTCACGAAACTCCTCCCATTCGCCCCAAACACACACCATTCAATTCTCCTCTTTGAGCCCTTTCCAACCAACATCACTTCTAAGGGATCGGTGGAAGTCGCGATTGCATGATGCACAGCATGTCTCGACTTTCACTTTCGATCCTCACCCCCTTTCAGCCCCAACCACCCCCTACCTAGTGCTACAACTCTACACCCTTAGATTGCCAAGTCATGGGAAGTGTCCAACCTATTTGACAAGTTGAAGGTTCGTTGGTAACTACCTAGACTCCTACTGTTCGTCACTTTGCTTGATTTGCTACTTTGCGAACTGGGTTTGGCTTCGTGTTTGCTAATACCCCGACATATGCACCATTTTCAGATGCGGCCTTTTGAGATCTGTTCAATTCTCTACTTAGTTTTGAGAGATGGGGGTAATCGCAGATCACGATTTCGGCAATCACTTGTTGCCATGAAGCCATATGGAGGGTGATGTTAGCTGACATCATTTCACTTCCAACGGACCTGTTTGGGACTCATAAGGAGGGCTGAGGAGGTGAAAAAGGATGTGTTTCCAATTGTGTTCCTTGTGTTCCTTTGTGTTTCTGCTTCGCCCTTCCACCCACTTACTCTCCTAAGGGAGTACTCTTGAACGCACATGTGCAACACAATGTTGCATGGTTGGTTGTGTCAGAAATCGAGGCGTATCTTGAGCGTATCTTTCTCAGTTATGTGCATTTTGCCTCGATTCGGAGTCATGTCATTCTTAAGTGATCTCTCATCGTGTTGCAAGTGTCATGGACATGTCATGGACATGTCATGGACATGCATGTTGCCTGATGCATGCATGATGCATGCATGATGCATGCATGTGCATCATCTCATGACATGTCATGCCATCATCCCAACATCCATTATTCACCATTAGGCATCCAACCCAACTCAACTGACCACTCCTAGTCACCCATACACCATCTCCCTTGAGTCAAAAATGAGCCTCTCCTCAAATGGATCAGTTAATTTCAAACGCGAATATCTCGATGAGGAAGCGAGCTAGAGGCTTCAAATTTGGACAGGAGAGAGAGGACCGTGCGCTCTTTCATTTTGGGTCGCGGCCTGAACAGGCGATTTGTCACTGCCGCTCTAAGCCAGGCCGCGCCCCCGC
>ERZ780070.886-NODE-886-length-11677-cov-2.534504_pt1 | contig 11677 bp, 7 predicted proteins | sample MGYA00511577_ERZ780070 | MGnify/ENA primary metagenome ERZ780070 (study PRJEB29588, sample SAMEA2162530) | human gut metagenome | biome: human gut; feature: human-associated habitat; material: faeces | place: Denmark | collected 2008/2010 ...
AATTGTTGTAACAACGGGTATTGCATCAATTCTTTTAACAAACGAGCACATTATTGATTACAACACAGGGCTTGCGCACGCAGTATTTTATGCGCTTACATCCTACCCTCATATTGAGGAGAGGCATTTGCACGGCGAGGTAGTGGGATACGGTGTGCTTATTCTTTTACTTGTTGATAAAAACGAGGAAATGTTTAAGAAAATGTTTGAATTTAACCGTTCAATCAATTAACACTAAAACGCTCGTTAAATTTGAAAAAATGAAAATGTCATCTGATCCTGATGATATGAATAGCTATATTTTAAGAATCAGAAATTATTTAAAAACTAAAAATTATGATCTTCCAATCTTTATTACCCAATTTAACTATACCATTACCCATAAAGATCCTTTAATGGATACCTTATTTATTTGTGACTATATTATTAGAAATTATATTAATAATATGGAATATATTAATTCTTATTCCTATTGGAATTTATCTGATTTTGATGATAATACGCTTAATTCTTCTATTTTCTATGGAGGAGCTGGTTTATTTTTAAAGAATGGTATTGAAAAAGCCCAATATAAGGCCTATTGCTTTATAAGACGTATTAGGCAAAATATTTTATCAAGAGGTGAAGGATACTGCTTATCAGCAGATGCAAATGATTCTTCTTCCTTCATCCTAATTTTATATAATTATGAGCATCCACAGGATATTTCTGATAATGATTTTCTATCTGAAACAAAGGACCGCTATTTTGTATTTAAAAATTGTCAAAAGAAAAAGGTTCATTTAAATATGAGTCAGCTTCCTTATAGCCATGTAACAATTAGAGATTTTGCAATAAACAAGCACTATGGTAATCCTTATGACCGCTGGGCAGCGATGCAATATCCCAATATTGGTGCATATCATACTGGTGCAAATATTGCCTTTAATGTATTAAAGGCCGCATCCTGCTGTGATTATATTGAGCATAATATCGCTGTTAATGATGGTAGACTTTCAATTGATTTTGACCTTGATGAATTCGAATGTAAGGGAATTCAGTTTATCTTTTCTAAATAACTATGAAGCAAATATCAATTTTAATTAAACCCGCCAGTGGTAGATGTAATCTTAACTGTAAATACTGCTTTTACAAGGATGAAATTAATTTAAGAAATGATACTAATTTAGGCTTAATGAGTCTTAACACATACGAGCTTATTTTAAAAGCATTCTTAAATATTCCCGGGCTTGATACTCTAAATATTGCTTTTCAAGGTGGTGAGCCTTGCCTTGCAGGCCTTGACTTTTATAAGCAGGCTGTCCTAATTCCTTCAGAAATTAACAATTATGTTAAAATTAATTATTCCATTCAAACAAATGGCACGCTAATTGATGATAATTGGGCTAGCTTCTTTAAGGAATATCATTTTTTGGTGGGAATCTCACTTGATGGTATTAAGGAAACACATGATTTATATCGTCTTGATTTAAAAAATAAGGAAACATTTAATATCGTTTTAGCTAATATTAATATTTTAAAAAGGCATCAAGTTGATTTTAATATTCTAACCGTTATTACAAAGGAAATAGCTAAAAGGATTAATGATATCTATTCATTTTACAAAAAAAATAATTTTAATTATGTTCAGTTTATTCCTTGTCTTAATACATACGCGGAAAATAGCTTTCTTTTAGCTCATGACTATGAATTGTTTTTAAATAAATTATTTAATTTATATTATAACGATATTAAAAAGGGCCACATAAGCTATAATCGCTATTTTGAAAATCTAATCGGCATTTTACTTGGACATAACCCCGAAAGCTGCTCAATGCTTGGTCGTTGCTCCCTACAATATGTATTTGAAGCTAATGGCGATGTCTATCCCTGTGATTTTTACGCTCTTGATGACTATTTATTAGGAAATATTAATCGTTCAAGCCTTGATGATATAAATATGAGGGCAAAGGAAATCAATTTTATTCAAAGATCATATTTAATTAATCAAAAATGTGCTCAATGTAAATATTTTAAGCTTTGTCGCTGTGGCTGCTTAAGAGAGCGAACAGCTAATTATAAAAATAGATTTTGTAGTGCCTATTATAGCTTCTTTGATAAAAATATCGATAAGCTTATTGAACTTAAAAATTTAATAAAATAAAGCCTTAGTAAGATATAATCAAGCTAAGGCTCTTTTTATTTATTGACTAAGATTTAAAAAAATCAAAAAGAGGAGGAATCACATCCTCCTTTATTTTATATACACTAATTTATTTATGGCTTTAATTAGTCTATAATTATTTATCAATCCTATTAAATTCATGATTAATTTTATTTTTAACATTATCAGGAATTGATACATGCGCAAAATCTAAAATCTTTTTTAATGTTAGCGGAGATGTTTCATCAAAACGACTGCTTTCAGTTAGGAAAGCAAAATATTTCATAAATATTTCCTTAGCCTTTTTGGATGAAAAAATATCACAAATTCTATCATCAATTGTATAGCCTTCAGGTCTTAAAGGCTTGTTCATTCCTACTATATTTTCAACATCTGCATTTTCAAACCAATTGACAGCCGTTGATCTTTCTTCTTTCTTTTCAATGACATAGCTCTTGTCAGATTGAAGAACACGATTTATTAAAATAGTATCCTTAAATTCTGGGTTTTCAAAGGCATATGCAGTAATTTTATTTTCACCTACTCTAAGAGGAATTCTAAATGTGGCTATACCATCATCAGAAGAAGCCTTATATGATGATCCATTTAAATTTAGAACAATATTTTTCAAATTAGAAAGAACATAAACGTCTGTTAATTCCTCAGCACGGTTAATATATCGCTTACCCGCAATATGAATAAATTTTTCCTTAGACCAGCACGCTTGATAAAGATAATAGGCATCCTTAAATATTTTCCGATCTATAGTAACTAAGCCCTTTTGATTTTGCCCCCTCTTTCCGCCCTCATCGCGCATTGAGCTTCCAAAATCAAACATTACCCAAGCATAAGATCCACCAAGCCAAGGTCTTGATTTAATCGTATCAAGAGCATTTTTAGAATATAAAAGCTGATATTCCTCACTATAATCATTTCTTTTAGGCCTTGAGGAATGAATTTGTGGATTAGTATCAACCCCATATTCAGTTAAAATTAAAAGCTTAGAAGGATTAGCCTCGTGAATTGCATCAAGCCTTGGGCCTAGCTCCTCCATATTACCATAATACCAGCCATAATATAAATTATAGCCAATTATATCCGTATAGGAATTAATGATACAATCATTTTCGGTTGTATATTCATTGGCTTGAGCAGTAAATCTTGAAGGATCTAGCTCCTTAGCAAGGCTTGCAAGCTCACGTACAAGCTTAAAGCTATATTCATTTTTAGTAACCATACATACCTCATTTTGCACTCCGTAGCAATAAACACAGGTATGGTTTCTTACCTGACTAATTAAATATGTTAGCTGCTCTTTAGCATTTAAATTAGCCTCTTCACTTTGATTTATAGCACTAATAACCGGAATTTCGGCCCAAACAAGGATTCCCTTTTCATCACATAAGGAATAAAAATCATCAGCGTGCTGATAATGTGTCGCTCTAATCGAATTAACCCCCATCCTTAGAATAATATCAAGATCATTTTCGATATCAGATATGCTAATCGCATTTCCTTTTTTAGCATAATCCTGATGCTTACCAACACCCCTAAGCATATAAGGCTTGCCATTTAAATAAAGACCATTTTCATCATAGCTTAGGCTTCTAAAGCCAATTTTAATTTCCTTCTCATCGAATAATTCATCCCCATAAAGGCTAAGCTTAAGCCTATATAAATAAGGATCTTCAATACCGGCCCATAAATGAGGTGCTAAAACATCTAGGCTTAGACTATTGTTATATGAGGCTTTTAGCTCCTTCTTTGTAATTTCTTTACCATCCTTATCCATAATAGTAGCTAAAAGAGTTAAATTTGATTCATCCTGCATCTTAATACGGGCATTAATTTCTACTACTCCTTTATTATCGCTAAGATAAGCATTAGCATCAAAGCCATCTCTTGACCCATCAAGCAGATCAAAATGAGGACCACTAGTCATAATTAGACTTACCCCACGATATATACCACCATAAAAGCTAAAATCAGCCATTGTTGGATATATTTTTTGATTGCTAAGGTTTGAAACATAAATTTTAATTTCATTTTCGCCCAGATGAAGCTTAGAATCAATTTGATATCTTTTCATGGAAAATCCACAATTTGAAGAGCAAACAAATTCATCGTTAATATAAAGGCGACTCATATTTGATGCTCCATCAAGCTGAAGATAAATTTCATTTTTTAAGTCGTTTTCGTCAAGCTTCATTACTCTTTTATATAAAAGCTCTCCTCTAAACATTTTTCCTTCACCCTGGCCATCATTTTCGTTGAAGCAATGAGGAAGCGAAACTGCTTTTTCCCTTCCATCCCTAAGAAGATACCAATTATCATTTAATAAAATTTGTTTACGCATTAAAATCCCTCCTTTAATGCTTAATATCTATTTTAATTATAGCAAGGTATTAAAAATAAATATTTAGACGTATTATTTTTTAACGCACGAGATTTTAATGATAAAAATATTTTTTTTATATTATTAAAGCTAAAATATTAAATTTTATTAATCATAATTGTTAAAAGCTCAAAAAATATTAAAAAATAAAAACTACCCGAAGGTAGTTATTATTAATTATTAGCATCGATGGTATTTAAATTGTTTTCTTCATTATCCTTATCATAGATTACGTATGCATTAAAGCCCTGAAGCTCAAGACGATTTAAAAGCTTACCAACCTTTTTAGGGAAGGCATACATACTAACCTCATAGGAATCACGATAGCTATCAGCTAAATTGAAGGCGCCAATATAATCATTTTTATAAATGATGGCTAGCTTCTTTCTTCCTGGCACCTTAAAGCCTGTTTCATGTAAAATAGCGTAGATTCTTTCAAATCCAATAGAAAATCCTACAGCTGGAGTTGCCTCACCCGTAAATTTACCAATTAGATTATCATATCTTCCACCACCGCCAATTGTACCACCAAATTTAGCAGACGCAATTTCAAAAACACAGCCTGTATAATAGCCCTGACCTCTTACAAGAGTAAAGTCATAGATTACCTTATAGCTTCCCTTTGATAATTGATTAGCCCCATCAATTACATTCTTAAGAATTTGAAGATTAGGGTTATCAGGAATAATACCTGCAATATCATCAAGTGTAACCGGATTAGAAATAAGCTTCTTAAGCCCTTTAATTGCCTTAGCATCGTAGCCCTGAGCCTCAAGCTCACCTACAACACCATCAACGCCAATTTTATCAAGCTTATCAAGAATAATACAAATATTATCTAATGATTCTTCATTAAAGCCAAAGCTTAAAAGAACAGCCTTAAGAACCTGACGGTTGTTAACACGAATAAAGAATTCACCAATAGGAAGCCTTAATAGGGCTCTTCCAGTTGCGGTAATTAGTTCAATTTCAGCATTATATGATTCATCACCAATAACGTCGATATCGCACTGAACAAATTCACGGCATCTTCCTCTTTGAGGACGCTCAGCACGATAAACCCTATCAATTTGAATAAACTTACCAATTTGTGGTAAATTAGCCTTATTATTCGCATAAAAGCGAGTTAAAGGAAGAGTTAGGTCATAGCGTAGACCCATATCTGATAGGTCATCAAGCTTACCATCTTTAATAGCTTCCTCAAGCTTTTCGCCACGCTTTAAAATCTTAAAGATAAGCTTTTGATTATCTCCGCCCTCTTTATTATTTATATTTTCAATATCCTCAATGGCTGGTGTGTAAATACGCTCAAAGCCAAATTGATGATAAACATCAATAATTTGACCCATCATATAATCACGAAGTCCTGCTTCCTCAGGAATAAAATCATTCATACCCTTTAATGGTTGCTTTATCATAAAATTCACTCCATTCATATAAATAATATTTTACATTATTGTTTTTTTTAAGTCAACTTATAGCTCATCTATTTCCTTTATTTCATCAAAAAAATCAGATTTCTTGATTTCTTCACGACTATAGATACTAATTTTAATTGCCTTATTTATTATACTCTTAATATAGCATGCATAATCCTTAATTTGCTTTTCTGTAAGACTTAAAATACCCATGCGGTTTTCCTTTCTTACCTCGTAGCTATAGCCCTCAAGAATTGTTCTTAAAATTAAATTAAAGGAATCAAAGGCGGATGTATAAGCGGTCGTTGCGGAAAAATAGCTAATAATATAATCCTTAAGCTCTTCTTCACTTATTTCCTTATTTATTACAAAATCAAGGCTTGATAGCATAATCTCATAGCTTTTTAAGATATTAGGATCCTGCCTTGAATACATAATAATATTTCCGGATGTATCAACATAGGCCTGAATATGATAGGCTCCATTTTCATTTCTGATTGCTTGCCACAAAAAATCCTCGATTATCTTAGTCATAATGTAGGATGCAGGAGATTCCTTACTAACTGGAATTACAAGCATATTTGAAGAAATTCCTTCCATAACAAGGCCTTTACTCTTAAAATCAGGATTTAAATCATAGGAATTAATGATACTTACTCTTTCATCAAGCGAAATATCATTTAAAACTAGTCCACTTATATCATTCTTAGCATATGAGGCAATCATCATACGTCCCTTATCTAGCATACGGCTAAGGCAGGATTTTAGAATTTTTGCCCTTCCTTCATCTAAAATCATCTTATCTAAATTTTGGATAAATAGGGTTCCTTGGGTCGCATCTAAAAAGAAGCCGATTTGATTATAGCTTTTAAAGGCCTCAAGTCTATAGACTCTTTCCTTAAAATAGTTCGTATCAGCTGTTAGCTCCATCCTTAGAGCCTTAAGACATTTTAGAATATCATCATTATCAAATAATGTATTAAATAGCATTTCCTTTAATAGCTTAATATTTTCCTCATATTTAACTTCTAAAAATGATAGCTCACAAACAAAATATCTGCGCATTTTTTTCGTAGCTCTATCTGTATAGAAGGCAATATCTGTTGTAATTCCTCCACCAATTTCATTAGCTAAAACCATAAATTCATCACAGCTCATATTCTTCATTTTAAAGATTGCAAGACCATGCGATAAAATAGAGGCGATTGATAATTCATCAAGCGTAAAATCAGAAATATCAAACATAAGCTTAAGGTAGGAGATACTATTTTTATCATTTTTAATATAAATTAGCTTATTATTTTTAGTGTAATTATATTTAATGGGATTCTTATTAATCGCATCAAGACTTAAGCCCTTTAAATTTGAAATATCATCCTTAGATTTTAAATAGGAATTAAGCTTTATCTTTTCTTCATTAACCAAGCTTAAGGAAGGTATATATTGCTTCTTCCTTGCTTTTTTATGACCTGATTTTCCAATAACTTGCGCATAGCTATTATTTTTAATATAGGATTCATTTAAAATATTTAAGAAATAGCCTGTATCAAGCTCCCCTTCAAGCTCGTCATATAAGGAGCCTCTTTTTAAACGTGGAAATGACAAATCATCATATAAAAGATCATTTGTAAGAAGGATGGAAAGAGCTAGTCCCTTAGGAAGAGAATCATAGTCCTCCTCACAGGCCATAAATCTAAATAATTCAATTGTTGAAGAAATTCTTTTCTTATCAATATATTTATAAGCCTCCTGCTTTAAAAAATCATCAATAATTTTGATCGCACGCTTTTGAATTTTTCCTTCAAATTCTAAATTGATTTGGCATAAAGGATGATAGGAATCATCAATATCGGTATAGATATTAGCCTTAATACCACGATCCTCAAGTAGCATCTTAAGCCTAGAGCCTTCAATATCAATTAAAAGATAATTTAAGATAGCTAGCGCTAAAATAGCCTTAGAATCATTTAGGAAGGGAAGCCTATAGCCAAGGGATATGATATTGTCTGATTCCTTATCAAGCTTAAGCTTAATTTTATGTCTTGCTACATTAATATTTAGATAATTAAGCATAATAGGCTTTTTGTAGGAATATTTTGCAATATAAGAATCAAGTAATTCTAAATATCTATTAATATCAACTGGTCCTGATACGACAAAGGACATATTAGAAGGATAGTAGCTTTTAAGATAGTAATCACATACCATTTTAGGATTTACAGTTCTAATTTCATCAGTAAGTCCCCCTGCAAAGTAAGAGTATGGGCTCCCCTGATATATATGACGTCTAATTGCTAAATTAATTTTTGAATTAGCGTCTCCTTCTACGCCTAACATCTCATTATAAACAATTCCGTTAGGAATTATTTTTTCATTTTTCTTTTCAAAATGAATTCCCTCTTTATAAATAACTTCTTCATGCTTAAGAAATAAGGGATTAAAAATACCATCAAGATAAACATCTAAAACATTATAAAAATCAGCTTGATTTACGGTTGTAAAGGGAAAAATTGTTTTATCAGCGAAGGTAATAGCGTTCATATATGAAGATAAGGATCTCTTTTCAATTTCTTTAAAGGGATCCTTACAATTATATTTATTTGAACCACTAAGTACACAATGCTCGATGATATGATAAAGCCCTTTATCATTTTCACTTGGAGTTCTTACCATAACAAGGGATGACATTGAAGGCCCATCAAGCTCTAAATATAAAACCTTGGCCTTCGTTAGCTTATGCTCATATATAGACATATAGCATCCAATGTCAGCTAAAAGCTCTCTTTTTAAAATTGTATACCTATCACTCATTTTACTTTAAATTATTTATTCTATCTTCAATTAGCTTAATAAACTCATCAATTGTAACTGTAATTTGTTCCTGATGACCATACTCACGGTATGTTACAGTGTTATTGTTAACCTCATTATCACCAATTACTAAAGAATATGGAATCTTACGAGTTTGAGCCTCACGAATCTTATAGCCAAGCTTTTCATCACGAGAGTCTAATTCAGTACGAATCTTATTTCTTCTTAGCTTAGTTAAAAGACTTTGAGCGTATTCACTGTGATGTTCAAGACTTACAGGAATGATTTCAACCTGAGTTGGAGCTAGCCAGCAAGGGAATACACCCTTAGTTTCCTCAATTAGGAAGGCAATGAAACGATCCATTGAACCTAAAATAGCACGGTGAATTACAACTGGTCTTACCTTAGCACCATTTTCATCAATATATGTTAGCTCAAATCTTTCAGGTAGCTGATAATCTAGCTGAATAGTTGAAAGAGTAACGTCATGACCAATCGCACTTCTTACCTGAACATCAAGCTTAGGACCATAGAAGGCAGCCTCACCCTTAGCCTCATAATAATCAACACCAAGGCTGTTTAATACATCACGAAGCTCTGATTCAGACTTCTCCCAAAGCTCATCGTTTCCGAAATACTTTTCAGTATCATCAGGATCACGAAGTGATAATCTAAACTTATAATCCTTGAATCCGAAATCCTTATATACATCAAGAATTAGCTGTACAACACCCTTAAATTCTTGAGCAATTTGATCAGGACGGCAGAAAATATGAGAGTCATTTTGACTGAAGGCTCTTGTACGCTCAATACCAGTTAAAGCACCAGATGCCTCGTAACGGAAATCATTAGCGATTTCGGCAATACGAATTGGAAGCTCACGGTAAGAGTGTAGATTTTGACGATACATTACCATGTGGTGAGGACAGTTCATAGGACGTAGTACATAAGCCTCATCATCAAGCTCCATGGCAGGGAACATATCATCCTTGTAGTGAGCCCAGTGACCACTTGTCTTATAAAGCTCAACATTTCCAAGAGATGGAGTCATTACATGCTTATAGCCTAAAGCATATTCCTTATCCATAATGTAATCAGAAAGAGCGCGACGAACGATAAAGCCGTTAGGAAGCCACATAGGAAGACCCCTACCAACTAGATCATCAAACATGAAAATACCAAGCTCCTTACCAAGCTTACGGTGATCACGTGCTTTTCTTTCCTCAAGAATTTGTAAATACTTCTCAAGATCATCAGCACTAAACCAGCAGGTACCATAAATACGAGTTAGCATTTCATTCTTAGAATCTCCACGCCAATAAGCACCAGCTACTGATAAAAGCTTAAAATGCTTAATTAAGCCCGTAGACATAACGTGTGGTCCACGGCAAACATCCTTATATTCTCCTTGAGAATAAATACCAAGCTTTTCACCATCAGGAACCGCATCAATAAGTAAGCACTTATACTTATCATCCTTAAATATTTCCTTAGCGTCAGCATGTGATGCATATTCATGTGTAATAGGAAGATTTTCCTTAACAATCTTCTTCATTTCCGCTTCAATCTTAGGAAGATCATCAGCGTTAATTGCCTGAGGAATAGATAAATCGTAATAGAATCCCTCCTCAATTGCTGGTCCAACACCACATTGAGTACCAGGATATAGACGCTTAACAGCTTGGGCAAGTAAATGCGCACAAGAGTGATTTAAAACCTCAAAAGCCTCAGGTAAATCATTTGTAATAAGCTCAAGAGTACAATCATGCGTAATAGGGCTCTTTAAATCTACTAATTCGCCATCAACACGAGCTACAACACACTTTTTAGCTAGTGATTGTGATAATTCACGAGCAAGCTCAATAATTAATTTTCCAGATTCAACCTCTTTAATTGAACCATCCTTAAGAGTAACCTTAATCATAAAAAACCTCCATAAAATAAAAAAAATCGTCCTAACGAAAGGACGATATAATCGCGGTACCACCTTAATTTTAGGCCATTGCCTAACACCTCAAAATTCTTAACGCGAATTACACGAGCTATGTTTCCATAGTATCTCCCTGGTAGTAGTTTAATAATAGTCCTTGGTAGCTTTCACCATCCTACCTTCGCTTAAGGCTTTCTTAATAAACCATATCCATCTCATCGACATTTAAAGTATAAAACTTTTTTTTACTAGAGTCAATAGTAAAAATTAAATATCCCTTCTTTGAATCGTTAAATTAGCTATTCCATCAGAAACATTAAAGCCTAAGGAATTCCAAAATTCGATAATTTGAGGCTTATTAGCTCTTTTATCTAAAACAACACGGCTATACTCCTTTAGGGCAAGGCAAATAAAATCACGCATAATTTCTTTTCCAATTTCAAAATTATGATAGGCCTTATCAAGCAAAAAATAATTAATATAAACATCTCCTAATTTAGGATAGTCTAGGTAGCAATCAAGTAGCCCACAATAATTTTGACCAACCTTAATTAGAAAAAATTTACGACATTTAGCTTCAGCTATATTAGATAAATTATATAATTCCTCGCCACTTTTAATATTTTTATTTGCCATATAATCTAAATTGTTTTTATAAAGGCTATAAAGCTCATCTAAATTACTTTCATTTATATACTCTATTTCCATTAGTTTTCCTAAATCTTCTAAAAACATACCCTCAAATCCTTTTTTCATAGCATTTTTTTAATTGTAAAATACAAAACCTCTCCTGCTTCCTTAGGAATAAGGCTTGGAAGCTTTGGTAAAATTTCAACCTTAAAATGAAAAGACTGAGCGTCGTCTAAACAAAAGCCATATGGGTATGATGCTATATCATAAAGCTTAGCCTGATATTTTAAATTTGAAAACATTGAGCCTTTTATCAAATTAAAGTCAACTGTATTTATTATTATATCATA
>ERZ780070.901-NODE-901-length-11621-cov-3.891665_pt1 | contig 11621 bp, 10 predicted proteins | sample MGYA00511577_ERZ780070 | MGnify/ENA primary metagenome ERZ780070 (study PRJEB29588, sample SAMEA2162530) | human gut metagenome | biome: human gut; feature: human-associated habitat; material: faeces | place: Denmark | collected 2008/2010 ...
GGCACAATGACTCACCAAGAGGTGTATCCGCTCCATAAACAACTACCGTTCTCTCTTTCATAGAGCCGGTCGGGGTTTTATCTTCTTCATAACATTCATCCGTCTCAATCACCGGAAGAATATTTTTGGTGTCAATATTCGCATATACAATGCCCCAAGACAAACCAACACCAAATCCACAACACAAAAGTCTCACGGATTCTTTATCCGTCAAACGGTGTTGATTTGCACAAATACTAAGCGGAACCGATACTCCTGATGTATTACCAAACTGCTCCATCGAACGCAGTTCCTTTTCCCTGTCAATGCCACATGTATCATCAATGGTATTCAAAATCATATTTTGCGCCTGATGAAAAACATAATAATCAATGTCATCTTCATCAATCTGAAAATGATTGCGAAATGTCATCAAATCATTGGACACATCATTAATCGCAAAATCAAACACTTTGCCGCCATCCATTGATGCCGGTACATTAAATCTCTGTATAATTGCCTCAAAAGAATTTCCATCTGCTTTACTCATAAACCGAAGAGGTTCTGCCTCTTTTACTTTTTGCAGGGCAATAGCAGCACCCGCCGATCCAAACAGCATATTATGTGTAATGATATCTTTTGTAAGCGCAATTTTACTTTCCGGATAACTAACTTGTTTTACTGTATCTGCCAGCAAAAGAAGTCCCTTATCATAAAGATTTCCAAGCCGCAGCAAAGCAGAAACCACTAAAACTCCAACCGGAAAACTCGAGCATCCCAAATTCATATCAAACACAATGCAGTCTTTTTTTAGCCCTAACTGTTTCTGAATCAAAAAGGCAGTTGATGGGAACACATAATTCGGACGCTGTGTCACTACAATCAACACTTTGATTTCCTCTGAGTTCCAGCCTAGTCTTTCCAAAAGTGGTTTTGCCGCTCCGACACATAAATCCGAACTTCTCTGATGTCTGCCGGAAATTCTTCTCTTAGAAACACCGGTAATTCTTGTCTGTCGTCGATACTGTCGTTTTCCTATTATTGTTTCGTATTTACTATTATCATCTTCATAAGTAGGAACAGCCGAAGCCATTCCACATATTTTTATATCATCTAATTCACCAATCATCGCTATATCTAATCCAAACGGATGTCTCCTTATAAATAATCAATAATATCCTGAACGGTTTTAAATTTTTGCACTTCTTCCACCGTAAGTCTCTTATTTAGTCTTGTTTTTACCTCTGCCATAAGTCCTAACTTACTTAAAGAATCCCATTCGTCCATTTCCTCTAAATTCATCGTAACATCAATATCCTCTTTATCCATATCAAGAACTTCTTCTAATAATTCTAATTTTTCTTCCTGTGTCATCACTCTTTTCTCCTTTCTACTACATTACAAATAGGCAAATTTTATATCGGTTATTTTACTTCTTTTCTTTAGCAGCAAAACGATTAACAAAAATCATCTTCCTTTAGCAGCACATTTTCATCAATATCCGTTGCCGCGTATTTACCAATAATTTCCTTCATGCGATACGCCGGAATTCCGGTACCCGGACGCTTCGACCAAATCATATCCTCTTCAATCCGCTGACCCTTTTTGATCGGACGCTTCGTAACCAGACTGCGAAAAGCCCACGAACGCGTTTCTTCCTCTCCCGGGTGCACTTTTTTAACAGAGCCAAGAGCATCTTCCAATTTTCGGATACCGTCTACTAATTGATGAAGTTCCTGAAAATCAATCGATACCGATTGGTCCGGCCCCGGTGTCCGTTTATCTAAAATCACATGTTTCTCAATAATACGTGCTCCCAACGTCACAGCGCCAAAACTCGTATACAAATCCGGTGTGTGGTCAGAATGTCCAATAATCGCATCCGGAAAATGCTTTTCAAAGTTTAAAATATTGTAGATATTCGCTCCGCGGAACTTGTAGATCGACTGATCGTCATCACCGACCACGCACAGATTTTTGTATTTGCCCGCGAGAAGACGGATCAGTTCAAACTGCGCCGTATTCGTATCCTGGTACTCATCCACCATGATGTATCGAAAGCGCTCCTGATAGTTATAGAGTACCTCCGGACAGCTTTTGAACAGCTCCACCGTTTTCACAATGATATCATCAAAATCCAGTGCATTACTCTTCTTCAGGGTGTCCTGATATTCTCTGTAAACCTTTGCCGTCACACTTTTTCGATAATCGCCTACAGACTTGACCTCGAATTCCCGTACATCCACCAGTTCATCCTTGGCAGAAGATATTTCAGACAGCAGCGTCCGCTCCTTATACATCTTCGTGTCGATGTTCAGACGTTTGCAGACCTGTTTGATCACGGTCTTCTGATCGTCTGTATCATAAATAGTAAAATTCGTATCATATCCCAGTCTGTCAATATGTCTTCTGAGGATCCTCATGCAGGTGGCATGGAAAGTGGCTACCCACACCTGATCCGCGCCGAAACCGGCGATCTGATCCACACGTTCCCGCATCTCCTGTGCCGCCTTATTGGTAAAGGTAATAGCAAGAATGTTCCATGGATTCACTCCCAGTTCATCGATCAGATATGCCACCCGGTGGGTCAGGACACGGGTCTTGCCGCTTCCGGCGCCCGCTAACAGAAGGAGCGGTCCTTCCGTATGAAGCACCGCTTCTTTTTGTTCTTTATTCAAAGTATCATAAATGCTCATGTATGACTAATTATCCCTTTCATTGAATTCCTGTAAAAAAGTTCTGAATTCCCCGATCGGCATTGGTTTTGCATAAAAATATCCCTGCACGATATCGCAATCCGCCAGCCGGAGCATCTCCAGCTGTTCACTGGTCTCCACACCCTCTGCCAGTACTTTAAAGCCGAGATGTCTTAACATTTTAGTCAGATATTTTATAATTGTCAATGCGGTTTCTTCCCGTTCGCTGTTCATGGTATCATCCAGGAACTGCTTGTCCAGTTTTACCGTATCCACAGCCACCTTGGATAACAGATTCAGCGAAGAATATCCACTTCCGAAATCATCGACAGAGATCTCCACTCCTCTGTCCCTGAGGGTTTCCAGATTATTGGTCAGCTTGTTCAGATCCGACATAAATACTGACTCCGTCACTTCCACCTCCAGCAGATTGCCGGGTACCTTATAGTCTTTCAGGCGCTTTAAGATATTCGGCACAAAATCCGCATATTCATTATGACGTCTGGAGAAGTTAACAGAGATCGGCACCACTTCTTCTCCCTGTGCCAGGGCATCACGCAAATATTCCATGACCTGATCCAGAATGGCGAAATCAACCTTGGTAATAAACCCATTTCTCTCAAAAATATCTATAAACTTTCCGGGCATTACCATAGTTCCATCCGCTTTTATCCAGCGCACCAGTGCTTCCGCTCCCACTACTTTTCCGGTATGAAGAGATACCTTAGGCTGGAGATATGCATGGAATTCTTTATTATTATAGGCGCTTACCATTCCGGATACAATTGTTCTGGTATTCTCCAAATCTCTGCGGATCTTGTCCGTGTAAATTTCTACGGCACTGTCTACCTTCTGCGTCTTGCATTGTTTTCTGGCCTCATTGGCATTATCCATCATGGAAGATACCGACCAGTCATTCTCCGTGATCTCATACAAACCGGTGGCAATGACCAGATTACACTGATCATACCGGCTATTGATCCTCTTCACAAAAGAATTCGTAAACGTCAGGTACGCCTGTCTGGCATCCTCCACGGAATCTTCCTTCAGCACACCGACAAAGTGGTCGGAGGTTACACGGCAGAACAATATGCTTTCCTGGCATTTTTCCTGTAATGCCACAGCAAAATCATGCAGGATACGGTCGCCTACCTCGTAGCCATACATTTCATTCACATACTGGAAATTAGAAAAGTCAGAGGACACAAAATATAATCCGACCTTTCCATTCGCTGCCATATAGGCTTCTAATTTGTCTACGAACTTATTGTACACCGGCAGTCCGGTCAGCGCATCATAATTCAGTTTCCGGTTCAGTTCCCTTTGATCTTTTTCTGCATTTTTCAGCATGCGAAGCCTGTTGAATATCTGATGGGATATTCTGCACAGGGCATTTTTCTCCTCTTCCCAGGTTCTGTCTGTATGGCGGTCTGAGAAGATAACACTGGCCTTTAATCCCTTCGAAGCTGTAGACATTACGATCATCACAGACTCCGCTTCTTCTTTGTAGATATTCGGAGTCTCCGACTGTCTGTAAATTGCGGCACCGGATTCGTCTGCACGTTTCCGGATCCTGTCCCATTCAAATACTCCCGGGTGCAGTATTCTTTTGACAAAATTTTTCTTTTCTTCCCGATTCCATTGATAACGGATCGACGGTCCTGCCTCATTTACTTCCACACATATCATATCATCAATATTGAAAAAACTGCAGGTACGTTCACTGATCACCTTCAGGGCACTGGTCAGATTCGGTACATTTTCCAACAGGTCCATGCAGAACAGAACCAGATCTTCCGCGCTCTCGAACTGTGCCTCCTTGTGAACGATCTCGTCATCTTTGTTCTCCTCACTGTCCAGGTAGCTTTGACCGGGCAATGCCACACCCTCCTTGACCTCCAGAAGATCATAAGCGCCCTTTTCCCGACTCTTCACCTGATACAAGGCTGCATCTGCCCACCGGAACAGCAGATTATAGTCTGTCACTGTTCCATCCGTAACCGCAGCTCCCAGACTGCAGGAGATATGCAGTCCTGTTTTATCATCATCATAGCGGTCAGACATACAGCGATTCAACTGTCCAAGCTTCTCTTCCAGTTCCTCTCTTGGCATATTCTCTACATAGCATACGAACTCGTCTCCACCAATCCTGCCTTTCAGCGCCTCGGGAAACAATTTATTCATTTCATCCGCAAAAGAGCACAATACCGCATCTCCAAACAGATGTCCGTTTGTATCGTTGATCTTTTTAAAACTATCCACATCCAGAACAATAAGGTATCCCACCTGTCCCCGTTTCATTTTCTGCAGTCTGTGTGTGATCTGCTGCTTGATGGTGGAATGATTCAAAAGTCCGGTCAGGGAATCCCTTTGTGATTTTTCCTGTAGTTCCCTTTCCTTTTTCTTCTGCGCATCAATATCACAGACCTTGCCCAGGACACGTTCCGGTTCTTTTTTTTCATTATAAAAAGTCTGCCCGATGACCTTCATCCAGTGAGGATTACCTTCCTCGTCCGTCTTGCAGAGCTCAATACAAATATCCGGCTTGCCGCTGTGCAGTGCTTCTGCAAGCTGCTGTTCCACTGCATCCGTGCGGTTGTCCACTTCCCTGAGGAGCTGCTCCGTATACCCTTCCGTGATCTGTCCGCAATACAGACTGCCTTCTTCCGGACCTGCATAGTGCATTTGATCCTTTGCGATATCATATTCAAAGATCAGATCGCCGGACATTCGGATCACAGCCATCAGTTTTTCCCGTTCCCGCTGCAGCTCCTTCGTTGTTTCCTCCAGCCGTCTGTCTATATCTTTGTTTTTATCTAACCCTATTATTTTTTCGTCCATACAGCCCTCTCAGCCTTCTCTATGCTTCTTCCACTCTGCTGAAATTCCAGATCCGCAGATTATATTCCACAATAGGTGTATCACAATAAATGCACTTTTTTGCCCCAAGTCCGGGAAGCGGTGCACCACAATTGGGACAATTCAGGGCCAGACCTGCATCCTCCTGGTTCTCGACCATATCCTGATCCTGGATATAGACCAGTTCCACATTGTATTTTGCCTGTTCTTTCCGTTCTTCACTGCCCCCGATAAGCTTACCGTTTTCTTTCAACGCATGGATATATTCTACGGCTGACTGCAGGACAATACTCTGTCTTCCCTTCTGCTTCCGGTACTGATGTATCTCTGTTCTGTGAATATGTATATTTTCAAAGCTCTCCCTCTGTGACTGGTTCTGTAGCATCTCCAGCCGCAGTCTGAGCTGTTCTTTCAATTCTTTCGTTCCCTCCGACAAAAGTGCCGGATTCTGTCCGGTAATACTTTGTAAATAAGAGGTCAGAACGTTCTCCGCTCTGCTCTTCATCTCATCATAATGGAACTCGGGAAAATCTCTCATAATAGAAGGCATATACAGATTTGTTGCAGAGGATACGGACTTCGGTGTCATCTCCACTTCCGCTTCTCTCTGCTTCATGCCCTCGATCATGGAATCTGTACCGAATAGCATTCTGGAGGTATCCCGTAATTTTTCACGGATCCTGCAATAAGTATAATAAATGATCCCTGCCAGTACCAGACACAATACCAGTATAACAATAATAGCGATCAGACTTCCGTTCATTTATATTTCTCTTTCTTTTTCATTCATAACAGTTCAGTACAGCAGATATCATAAAGGTATCTGCTGTACTGTTTCCGGTAAATATATTCTGACGAGTATGTATTATACTCTGTCGTTGTCATCAAAAGGATCGCCGCACTCCGGGCAGAACTTAGGCGGATGTGCAGGATCTTCCGGCTCCCAGCCGCATTTATCACATTTATAGATCGGTGCTCCTTCCGGCTTCTTTGCTCCGCATTCGGAACAGAACTTGCCCTGATTTACTGCACCACAGCTGCAGGTCCAGCCTGCGTCCGAAGGCTTAGGTGCTCCACACTCAGCGCAGAACTTACCACGGTTATCCGTAGCGCCGCAGCTACAGGTCCAGCCAAGTACCGGTGCCTGCATCTTAGGAGCCTGCCCCCGCGCGGGTGCTGCCTGTGCCTGCTGCATACCACTGTTCTGCTGGGCATCCATCTGATACAGCTGTCCGGCATTGATACCGCCTACCATGTTCGCCATGTTCATGCCTGCAAATGCCATCATGGGACCGGTAGAGGTGTTGGATGCTGCCATCTTCATAGCCTCTGCCTGTGCAGCGGTCATGGTAGCTGCTGCCATTCCGGTATTGCGCAGTACTGCGGTTCTCTGCAGATCTGCGATGGTCTTTGCATCCTCATCAGGGATCTTCGCAGAATTGATATTAATGGTAACGATCTCGATACCACGAAGTTTGGTCCACAGATCGGAAAGCTCTTCCTTCAAAGCTTCTGTCAGTTCCGCAGTATGTGCGGGAACTTCGCTGGGACGAACACCCAGGGCGGAGATCTTAGCCAGTGCAGGCTGCAGAGCGGTCAACAATTCTGCCTTCATCTTCGCTACCAGTTCGCTTCTGGTATAGGACTCTGTTACGTTACCGCATACATTTTTATAGAATAACAAAGGATCCACCAGGTGGAAGGAATACTCACCGTTACAACGTAAGGAGGTATCCAGATCCAGTCCGATATTCTGGTCAATTACACGGAACGGAATAGGGCTTGCCGTACCAAAGAGGTTGTTCATGATCTCCTTGATATTGAAGAAGTAGATTCTCTGATCCTTCGCTGCATTACCACCAAAGGTAAAACGTTTTCCGATATTGGAAAAAGTATTCTTAACGCTCTCGCCAAGATTGCCGTAGAACAAGCTGGGTTCTGTGGAAGAATCATATACGAACTCACCGGCATCCGCACAGAACTCTACGATTCCGCCCTGATCCACGATGATCATACACTGTCCTTCGTTAACTGCTACGATGGAACCGTTGGAGATTATGTTCTCCACACCCTTGGTGTTGCTGTTACGTCCATTGGTTACCCGCTGCTGTCCTTTTACTACCAATACATCGTTGGAAAGAGAATCACAGTAAAAATACTCTCTCCACTGGTCAGCCATCATGCTACTGACTGCATCTTTTGCTGCTCTGATTAAACCCATTACCGCACCTCCATTTTATATATGAAAAATTGTTCTTTTTCACATCTCTTATATTTTAGCAAATTTTACACATTCCCTCAACCGCTTTTCGTAAAATATCGTGATTTTTCCTTTACAATGTGCCTTTTTTCTACTAAACTGTGATATTAGAGATGTTTGATTACACTATACTATAAAAGGATTAAAAGAAATATGGGTAAAAAAGCTACAAAAGCCGCTGATAATATGTACTATCTCGCACGTTGCGAAGCTGCCAAGGAAAATCCTGACTTCAGCAGCCGGGAAAAGGCCGCTGAACTGGTAGGCATCGACCGCACAAGACTGGCAAGGATCGAACTGGATACCATTGCCCCTTATCCGGAGGAAGTCAAGGCTATGGCAGAGGCATATAATACACCGGAGCTGTGCAATTCCTACTGTGCCAGAGAATGCCCCTTGGGACGCAACAATGTATCAGAGGTTGACATTGTAGACTTTGACCGACTGGCGCTGAAAGTACTGGGATCCTTGAAAGATATCGACACGCTTCGTGCGTCCCTGATCGCTATCTCCGAAGACGGTGTGATCTCTGAGGATGAGCGTCCGGCATTTCAGGATATTCTGGATTCCCTGGAGAAGATCAGTACCAATGCCAAGGCATTAAAGCTCTGGGCCATTAAAAATATACACATTCAGGAGGAGGATGTCTGATCCTCCTCCTTTTTTAAACTATTTTTATAACACTCTCTTTGTTTTCCTTATTTTGCCGCCGCTTTTTCAGCAAATTCTGTGGTCACCAGTTTTTCATAGGGCACTCTCTCTTTCAGTACATCAGAGTCCTCCAGAATATTCTGTAACAGATCAAAGGCATCTTTGTGGAAGATCAGATCTTTTTTCCAGGTATCCTGTTCCTGATATCTGGCAACGATGGCTGTCAGCGTATCACTCCCGGTCTCTGCGAACTGGGGTGCAATACATTTGGCGATTTCTTCCGCACTGTGCTCCTGCACATAATCCATACCTTTTTGCAGGGCATCGGTAAATGCCTGGATTGTCTCCACATTTTTCTCTATATAACTCTTCCTGGCAGAAAAAGAAGTATACGGTACATAGCCGGATTCCTCGCCTAAAGATGCCACCACATAGCCGTCGCCCTTCTGCTCTAACAGCGTAGCATGCGGCTCGAACTCAATGGTAAAATCTCCCTGCCCGCCGGAAAAAGCTGCTGCTGTGGAACCGAAGTCAATGCTTTGGTCGATGGACAGATCCGTTGTCGGATCCATATTATTTTTCTCCAGGATATATTCAAATACCATCTCCGGCATACCGCCCGCTCTACCACCTAAGACTGTAGCACCCTTTAACATATCCCACGAAAAGTCATCGATAGGTTCTCTCGCCACCAGGAAATTTCCTGCCCGCTGGGTCAGCTGGGCAAAGTTCACCACATAGTCTTCCGTTCCTCCGGCATAGGTGTAAATCGTGCTCTCACTGCCCATGAAGCCGATGTCCGCCTCACCGGTCAGCACCGCTGTCATAGTCTTATCCGCGCCAAATCCCGTTACGAGCTCCAGGTCGATCCCGGCATCGGCAAAATATCCTTCCTCGATAGCCACATACATCGGTGCATAAAAAAGAGAGTGGGCTACTTCATTGAGCACCACTCTTGTCTTCTTTGGTCCGTTCGTCTGTTCTGCATTGCCGCAGCCCGTAAGTGCACCTGCCGCAAGCAGTACAGCCAATATCGCTGCCATTACTTTCTTTGTTTTCATAATCGTTCATCCTCCCTGAGATTACATATCTATTCTATGTAATCCCAGGGAAAATGTTCCGGAATATTTACAGGTTCGCCTTGATCTTGTCGATCATCTCCTGATATTCTGCATCCGTCAAAAAGGTCTTGCCGGGATTCATCTCGAAAGTGCCGCCCCACTCGAAACCGTCCTTGTACTTCGGGCACAGGTGCATGTGCAGATGGCAGCCGGTGTCGCCGTATGCTCCGTAATTTAACTTATCTGGATGGAATGCTGCATGGATGGCTTTCGCTGCATGCGCCACATCCTCAAAAAATAATCTTCTCTCTTCCTCGCTGATGTCCACGATCTCACTGACATGGTCCTTGTATGCTACGATGCATCTGCCGGGATGGCTCTGTTCCTTGAACAGGATCAGGCTGCTCACCTTCAGGTCACAGATGAAAATACCGAACTTATCTAACAGTTCCCCTCTCATACAATATCCACAATTTGCGTCTTTCATTTGTTCTCCTATCTGCCCGCTTGCGGGGCGTGCCTTCTCCGGCTGTATTCTTATTCCGGTAACACCGGGGGGTATCAGCTACAGTGTGATGTTGATCAGCTTATGAATATTCTCCGGGGCGTAATTCAACACCAGCTCCGTAGGGAAATCCAGTTCCCTCATCAGCTGTTCGGTCTCGACAAATTTTCCTATGGCAAAACACATATGGCTGTCCGTTCCCATTATAACAGGCTGTTCATATTTCATGCAAGTCTTTAACAATTCTATGATATTTTCCCTGCCTCCCTGTCTTGACGATCGGGGATTTAGAGAAGAATTGTTCACTTCCAATGCAACGTGCGCCTGCTTTGCTTCCCGCACCAGTTCCTCGTAATCTAAAGGGAATCTGCCATCATCGGGATGTCCCAGTATTTTCACATAAGGGTTCTGAAATGCTCTCACGGAAGCTAACGTATTCTCCTTACGACTTCCCGCAGTAAAAGCAAAAGGATGGATGCTGGCAAGCGCATAATCCATCTTCTGCAGATAACGTTCCTCCAGATCCAGCTTACCGTCCGTGTCACAGATATTGGCTTCCACACCACACAAAAGATGGAGCCTTCCACCTGTCACCGGTACCACTCTGCCGCTAACCTCTTCTCTGTCATACTCTCTGGGAATCACTTTATAATTGCTAAAAAAGAACTCATGCGGTCCTCCGGGAGAGATGGGACCATGTTCACTCATTCCCAGGTATCTGATCCCGACTGCCAGTGCAGCGTCAATATTTTCTAATAAAGTACTATACGCATGCCCTGCTGCCAGAGAATGCGTATGAAGATCCATAAATGCTTTCATAAAATTTTTCCTGTTTCCGATTTTGCTACTTATTTTTATTTCTCTTTATTTTTCTTGTGGGTTTCCTTTTCGGGCTCCCTGGCTTTCGCATCGTTTGCCAGTTCCGCTACAAGCTGTTCCACGATCATTTTCTTCATGTAGACATCAAAACTTAAGAGACAGATCAAGGCAAATTTCTGTAAGAATTCTCGTTCTTCTCCGGAGGTCTCCGTAAAGGAATTCTCTGCTCTGCGAAATTTGTCCACTACGTCTTTTTTTAAGTCCTCCAGCTGTTCCTTTTCCAAAGATACGACTTCTTTATATACGCTTTCCAGGTCAAATGCCTGTCCATTTTGAAAATAATGATCGGTGATCGGCTGCAACAGCGTCTGAATCTCATTCATGGGAATCACGCCCTTATAGTAATAGATGAAAATGAGCATCAGAACATGTTCCTTGGAATATTTCTTCTTCACCGGAGGAGGAAGCAGATCGTTTTTTGCATAATTGTTGATCATGGTCTTGGTCAGGACGCGGTCCTCGGTCTGCGGGCGTACTGCCGAACGCAGCTTTCGATCCATAAAAGTCAGTACCTGATCCATATACAGATCAATATTCGGAATGTCTTCTGATTTGATATATTCCACTTTCTCCAGGCTCTGTAAAATCGTCTGAAGTAATTCTTCTGTTGTTGCCATACTAATCTCCATTCCGCAGACGATTCCTTTCATCGGAGGAATCGCGAATCAAATTTCTAATTTGGATTCTGCGATAAGGGCTACTTTGTGACGCCTGCGGCACAAATAGCCGTG
>ERZ780070.906-NODE-906-length-11610-cov-2.650801_pt1 | contig 11610 bp, 9 predicted proteins | sample MGYA00511577_ERZ780070 | MGnify/ENA primary metagenome ERZ780070 (study PRJEB29588, sample SAMEA2162530) | human gut metagenome | biome: human gut; feature: human-associated habitat; material: faeces | place: Denmark | collected 2008/2010 ...
GCTTCCTAGCTACTGAAAATATTGCAAATACGATTAATACTTCATTAATCCTAAGATGTACTGTTACAAAGACAATTTGTTCTACATCTAAGCTTGTTGTGACAGTAGATGCAATGGATTCTAATTATAGTGAGCTAATTCTTAGTGATACTGAATTAACAAACCTAGTTAATGTTATTAATCAACTAGGTGCTAATAATCTCAATGATGTTAATGTATCAATTTCTAAAATAAAAGGTAGCTTCCTAGATTCTGTTTTCGAAAGTATAATTTTAACGTCTACAATTAGTGATACAATGTATAAGAATAATTGCTACCTAGATAGTAAATATAATAATACAACTAAGCTATGCAATGCGGATTCTATTTCGGCTAATGATTACTACGTTATGGATGCTTTATATATGAAGGAATATATTAATACAATTGTTTCTATCCTAGGTGATGGTGCATCATATGGTTCATCAATTACCTTAAGCTCATATGACGAGGAAACCTTAAAAAAGATAAGCAAAATGGCCGATTCAAGAATTATATTATTAACAAATAGTGAAAATATCATTCAATATGTTGAAAATATTAATAAGTATTTATCTAATATTGGTTACAGTACTCACAGTATTAATGTTGAAAACTATGAGCAAGACGTTAGTGATGTTAGATACTATGACCAGAAATCAGGCTTTAATAAAACCACTAGAACTATTGTTAGTGATGTTGGTGGTTTAATTGAAGAAATTAAAAATGTTATTCGTTACCTTCAATAGCTTATAATTAAATAAAAAAGAGAGAGATTGAATTTACAATTTCTCCTTTTTTACGTAAAAAATATCTACCCTTATTGGATAGATATTTTTTTATTTTAAAGAAACCTCACCTGCGATATTAGTTTCAAATATTTGTCTAATTTTCTTTAAATCAGAGCTTTGACCAAGGGCCCACATGAGCTTTGTAATAGCGGCCTCAGTTGTCATATCATAGGCTTCAATTACACCGGCACTTAAAGCCTTTTTGCCAACCTGGTAAATATTGAAGTTAGCAGCCTCATATAAGCATTGGCTACATACAACAACCGGAATATTTTTATTATAAGCCTCTTGAAGCTTTGATACGAAGTCACGTCTTACAAATTGAATTCCTCCTGCACCAAAGGCTTCAATAACAATACCATGAACCTTAGCCTTAATTAAAAGATCAATAATTGATGGATTAGTAGCAGGAGTAAGCTTTAGTAGAAAAACATTACTATTGATTTTATTATTGAAGATGGTATCTAGGTCGTGATGAGGAATTAGCTCGAGACGAAGTGTTAGACCATGTGAGTCAACAATTCCTACAGGAGGAGTATTGATTGATTCAAAGGCGTGAAATGATGTAGTACGTACTTTAACAGCTCTTGTACCTAAAATGATTTGACGATCAAAGGCTAAAAAGATTCCACCAACACCAGACATTGCCATTGCAAAGGCACTTCTTAAATTGAAGATGGCATCAGTAAGGAAGTTTCCAATTGGTAGCTGAGATCCAGTAAAAATAACCGGAATTTTTGGATTTTGAATCATAAATGAAATCATTGATGCACTATAAGCCATAGTATCAGTACCATGAGTAATAATAATGGCATCATAATTATTTATATCCTTATAAATCGCTTGAGCAATTACATTCCATTCCTCAGGCTGGATATTAGAACTATCAAGAAGAAGAATCTCTTTAACATAAAGCTCAAATTCGGTATTATTTTCAACCCCCATTTGCTTTAAAATGGTATTTGCAGATGAAGGAATAAGTCCATTTTCAGTCTCAACAGAGGAAATAGTTCCGCCTGTTGTTAGCATTAGTATTTTTTTCACAATAAAATACCTTCCTTTTCTATATTTAAAATTACTATTACATTATATTATTTTTTCTATTTATTTTAAAGATATTTCTTTTTTATCCCATAATTCTCATACATTTTAATGGTAGAATAAGTACGCAAAAATAAAAAAAGCCTAGCAAGCTAGACTCTAATTTCAATATGGGGCGTACGACAGGAATCGAACCTGCGAGTGCTGGTGCCACAAACCAGAGTGTTAACCACTTCACCACGTACGCCATATGCGAAGTCATTATATCAAAAAAACCATTGCTTGTAAAGCATTATTTTTATTTTTCTTGAAAAAAATTATATTTAATATATAATAATATTAGTTAATTATGAAAGGATAGAAACTGATGAAACGATTTAAGGTATTTAAAATATTGTATTATTCATTTATGATTGTAATTGGAATCATTTTTTGCTTCGTTTTGCCTTCATATAATCAATTAAATACAATGACAAAAAGATTAAAAAACGACATTAAGGAGGAAAATTATAGTGCCCTTCCAGGATATTTTGGAGCTGTATATAACGAGAATCCGATTATTAATATTTCAAACGATAAGGGTGCAACAATGGTTGTATTTGAATCAGTAAGCTATATGCGTATTGATGATAATGAGAGCTATTCATATTCTGATTTAATTTATATGGGTTTTGTAATTAACCCTGTTGATTACAAATATGATGATAATGTTGATGGTTCTGGAAATAAATATAATAATCGTGGTATTAAGATTAACAATTGTAATGATGTAATTTCTATACCTGATACTAGCTATTTTTATTTAACAGATTTAAATTTCTTTTATTTTGAGATTTCTTCATTTGATATGTCAAAGCGTAATATCCAAAAGGTTAATTCAATTGATATTCTTGATAATCAGGGGTCTTCATATATTAGTCAATCTAATCTAAATTTTGGCTTTGATGATGATTCTGAATTCTTTAAGGTATCTTCTTTATATAAGGAATTAGTCAATGAATCTGTTTATCATAATCAAATGACAATTGAAGGAAATGCTTCATATGCAGAAAGTGGATCTACCTTTAAGGCGGGAAGTATTATTAAATATACTCCATATGGTTCTCCCACATTAAAATTAGAATGCAATACATTAAATAATTTAGAGTTTACAAACGCAACTAAAAATGAGTCAGATACCAGCTACAAGCTTCAAGCTGGTAAGGAATTACAAATTAAGGTTAATTCTGATACAGTAATAAATGGCTTGACATTTAGCTATGGTAATATTGATGTAAGATATGGTTTTGATAATAATCCTAATACCTATAGTGAGGTATTTAAGGATACAACTTATTATTATGGCATTACTGAGGATGTATCAGGATCAAAAACAATTGGAATTGAATATAATGTTGATGATCTTAATGAAAGATATAGCGCTTGGAAGGAAGAATATGCTAAAAAGGCTGAGGAAGGCTTTAAGCTAGCGGATGTTTCAAGCATTTTAACGAAGGCTAAAATTAACACAGTTATTCAAATTGTTTGTTATTTCTTAATTATCTTTATTATCGGTGACTTCCTTGTTGGAAAAAGAAGAATTCTTGCCTTCTTTACTCGTTTATTCGGAAAGAATAAAAAAGGAACTAAAGAAGACGAGGTTACTATTACAAATGAATATGAGGTTAATGTAGTATGCTCTGCTCATGTTCCAGTTGGATATAAGGATAAAATTAGTGTTGTATATGGCTCTAAGAATGGCGAAAAAATGCTATTTGAGCTTGATTATACTCATAATTATAAGATGGCTAAGCGTTATAAGAATGGTGAATATGAATTCCTAGCCCTAGATGCTAAGGGACTTCATCTTATTAAGACTAATTCAAAGATTAATGTTCGTGGCTACCGCTTTGAGCTAATCCTTTCTCTTGCCTATGATGAGGTAAAGCCTGAGCTTACAACATCAAAACCAGAGACAAAGCTTGAGGATGTAAAAGACGCCGAAGAGACAAAGCCTGAAAATACTGATGAAGCTACTAACGCTTAATAATATTAATATTTATAATACAAAAGATCATAATTATATTATGGTCTTTTTACTTCAGTATGTTATATTTAGATGCTTATTCGAACTCTTTTTAGCAGCTGATGACATTTATTTGACTTTTAGTATAAAATATGCTATTTTTAATAAGAAAAAAAGTGAGGATGTAAGTTATGCAAAAAATAAGAAAAGCCGTTATTCCTGCAGCTGGCTATGGCACTCGTTTTTTACCTGTTACTAAAGCTGTTGCTAAGGAGATGCTACCTATAATTGATACTCCAACAATTGAGTATATTGTTCGTGAGGCAATGGAAAGTGGAATTGAGGAATTTTTAATTATCGTATCTGGTAATAAAAATGCCATTATTGATTATTTTGATAATAATTTTGAGCTTGAATATCAGCTTAAGCAAAAGGGTAAAACTCATGAATTAGAGCTAATTACTGAGCTTCCCAAGAAGCTAAATATTCATTTTGTTCGTCAGCATGAGCAATTAGGTCTTGGACACGCCGTTTTATGTGCTAAGGAATTCATTGGTAATGAGCCATTTGCTTTACTTCTTGGTGATGATGTTTATGTTGGTAATGGAAAGCCAGCATTGGCTCAATTAATTGATGCCTATAATCAAACAGGATCATCTATTTTAGGAACATTAAAGGTTAAGGATAGTGATGTTTCTAAATACGGTATTTGTAAGCCAGTTCAAGGTGAAGAAGGCCGTGTTCAAAAGCTTGAATCAGTAGTAGAAAAGCCACGTGTTGAGGAGGCTCCTTCTAATTTAGCAATTGGTGGACGCTATATTTTAACTCCAACCATTTTCAAGTATCTTGAAACTCAAACAAGAGGAGCTGGAAATGAAATTCAGCTTACAGATGCTATTTTACGTATGATGGGGGAAGAAAGCGTTTATTCAATGGAGGTTGATGGACGTCGTTATGATATCGGTTCTAAGCTTGGCTTTATAACAGCTACATTAGAATTCGCTTTAAAGCGTGATGATTTACGTGATGATGTTAAAGCCTTAATTGAAAGCTTAAAATAGTCATTTGTTATAAAAAATAAACAATATTATAATTAATTAAGGATAAAATATGCTAGAATACCATTGTTCTAGCTTATTTTTTTAAGGAGATTTAAATATGAAATATAAAAATCCAATTTTACAATTTGATTTTTCAGATCCTGATGCTATCAGGGTTGGTGAAGATTTTTATATGGTAGCCTCATCATTTAATTATGTACCAGGTATACCATTATTACATTCTAAAAATTTAGTTGAATGGGAGCTTATTAATTATGTTGTACCCTCACTACCTCAGGAATTTGATGAGGTATTGCATGGTGAAGGCCTTTGGGCACCTTCAATTAGATATCATGATTCATGGTATTATTGTATTATACCTGATCCAGATAGAGGAATTTTTGTAACAAAAACCCAAAATCCATATGGTGAGTGGGAGCCTATGTGGTGTGTAATTGAAGGAAAGGGAATTATTGATCCTTGTCCTATTTGGACCGATAGTAAATGCTATATGGCGGTAGGATTTGCTAAAAGCCGCTGTGGCTTCAATTCATCAATTGGTGTTTATGAGGTATCAACAGATTTGAAAAAGCAAATTTCTGACTCATATAAAATTGTTTATGATGGGCATGATAATAACCCAACAATCGAAGGACCAAAGTTTAACTACCGTAATGGCTATTATTATATTATGTGTCCAGCTGGTTCAGTTAAGGGTGGCTGGCAGGTAGCCCTAAGAAGTAGGAGTATTTATGGGCCTTATGAGTCTAAGGTTGTTCTAATGCAAAATGGAACAAAGATAAATGGTCCTCATCAAGGAGCCTTAATTGATTTAGATGACAATGATAATTGGGCCTTTATTCATTTCCAGGATATGTGGGCCTATGGACGTATTGTTCACCTTGAGCCTGTTTGCTGGTTCAATGATTGGCCTATATGTGGTCAAGCTGGTGATTTATTGCTTGCAGGAGCTCCGGTTAGTGAGGCTGATTACCCAATTAATCTTAAAACTGATTACAAAATTGAGCTAAATGATGATTTTAAGGATAATAAATTATCTCTTTTGTGGCAAACACAGGCTAATAGAAAGCCTTCCTGGTTTGACTTTGATGAAGGCTTAATCCTAAATTGTGTTAACACAAAGGAGTTAGATCTACATCTTATTCCTCAGCTTTTAACGCAAAAGGTCCCAGCTTTAGAATTTAATACCACAAGCCTTGTTGAGCTTCAAAATCTTAAAAATAATGACGCAGTAGGCTTTACAATGATGGGAAGTAAATATAGCTATCTTCAAATTGAAAAGAAGAATGATAAGCTTTGGCTATCATTATATGAGGGAAGCTTCAATGAGCATGATGAATGTATTTTAAAGGAAGAATATCATGATAATAGAATTATCTTTGGTCTAAAGGCTCGTAATGAAGCTATTTATGATTTGAGATATCAATATACAGTAAATGGAAGAGAAATGGGGAATAGCTATCTAGCCACGGCAGGAAGATGGATTGGCGCTACCTTTGGTCTTTATGCTAAAGGAAATGGCGGATATGCAAAAGTAAAGTATTTTAATACAACAAAATTTAAATAGAGGATGATTTATCCTCTATTTTTCTTTATATTTAAAAATTTTATTTAATAATGCAATGCCATCCTCTATTTTATCTAAGCTAATTTCACTATAGCCTATCATGATTAAATCTGATTTATGATCATCTTTAAAATCAGCAATAAAGGATATATCGATTTGATTATCAGCCAGTATTTCCTTAATTTTAGAAATCATATGCTTAGGACGCACAATAATGGCTAAATATGATTCATCATATAAAATATCAAAGAGCTTTAAATCTAAATTTTTAATGATTAATTCTCTTTTTTTTCTTAGGCTTGTTCGTAAATGATTAATATGGCTTAAAAATGATGAGTTAATATATTTAGCAAGCACAAGCTGATCAATTGTTGAAACAGGATTAGAAAAGCCCTTATGTAAAAGCTTATATTTAGCGCTAAGCTTTGGAGGCATTAGCATAAAGCTAATACGAAATGATGGGGCGATGCTTCTTGAAAATGATTCAATATAAAAGACATTATTAGACATTGAGTAAAGGGAATTAGTAATAAAGGGCTTAAGGGTAAAATCACTATCAAATGAATCCTCAATGATATAGGAATTATTTTCGTTAGCGTAATTAATCAGCTCGTTTTTACGACGATTAGACATTTTTATTCCTAAAGGAAATTGGGAATAAGGTGTAGTATAGATTAAATCAACTCTTTTTTGAGGAATACTTATGCCTTCACTATCAATATCCTGATAGATAATTTTTTTGTTAGTATAATTAATGATATTTTCAATTTTTTTGTAGCCAGGATTTTCAATAGCTATAGTATTGGCATCAATTAATTTAATGATTTGAGGAAGTAGGCTATCAATTCCGGATGATACAATAACATCATCAGGGCTGGCACAAATTCCTTTAATTTCATACAGGTATTGGCAAATAGCCTCCTTAAGTGAGATATCTCCGGAAAAATCAGTTTTATAAAAATAATTATTATTTTTAAGAACCTCATTATATATTTTTTTAAGAGCGTTTGTTGGAATTAAATTAGAATCAATATTTGAGGTTTTAAAGGAATATTTAAAGCCTTCTGGCTTCTTAGTAGCTTTACTAAAACTAATTTTATTATTAGCTTTTCTAAGGGCATTATCATATACAAAATAGCCTTTTTTTTCAATTGTATAGATATAGCCCTCACTTAAAAGAAGCTCATAAGCATGAATGATAGTATTAAGGCTAATACCTAAATGATTAGCTAAAGCTCTTTTAGAAGGAAGCCTATCATTTTTTTTAAGCTTTCCTTCATTTATATTACTTGCAATAGCCTCCGCAAGCTGGATAGCCTTAGGCTTTGTGTGATTAAAGTCAATTGTAAATAGATTCATATCTGGTACCGTTCCATTTCGATCTACTGGCACTTTAAAAAGTACCAGCTTTGTTGTTTAATATTATATATAAAAAAATAGAAAGGTTCAAGAGTTATATGAAAAATCAACGTTTGGTATACCAAATGATTATTTGTGCTATTTTCGCGGCACTCGCCTTTGTAGGTACAATGGTACAAATTCCCCTTCCATCTGGTGGAATGATTCATTTGGGTAATTTTATTTGTGTTTTAGCAGGCCTATTATGTGGACCAGTTATTGGAGGTCTTGCCGGAGGCGTTGGCTGTGGTCTTTATGATTTAATTATTTATAGTAGCCTTCCCGGCTTTATTCAGTATTTCATTTTGAAATTTATTATGGGCTTTATTGTAGGCTATCTATTTAGATTAATTGTTAATCATAAAAAGAAGCTTCCTTTTAATTATATTTTAATGAGCTTAGGTCTTGTGCTTGCAATGTTCACTAGCCTTGTGCTTGTATTTTATAATGTGGGTTTAATCTCCCTTTCAAAATCAATTGAAAAGAAGCTTATGTATATTATCATTGTAACGGTATTTGGCTATTTATTTAGTATTCTTTTGATTTTAGCGGGAATCCTTAGCTTTAAGCTTAAGACTATTACAAGGCTTGTGGTTTTTGTTACAACCATTTCCGTAATTGTTAATATCGTTCTTGAATTTATTTGGAAGCTATTTTATAATATGTGGATTGAATCCCTTACAGCTAAGGCCGCTCTTATAAAGGCGTTATCTACGATGCCATCTTGTATTTTAACCGGTAGCTTAACTGTGGTTGTAATTTCTTTAATTTACTACCGTATTTATTTAGCTACTAAGAATTTAAATCATCTCAATGAAATTGATGTAGAGAGCTATATGGAGGATTTATCTAATGAATAAAAAATATGCTCATTTAATTATCGCCCTTTTAGAAACGATCATTTTAGCTTTAGCTCTAATTTTTATTAATAAATTTGCATCATTTAGCTCAAGCTCATTAAAAACCATTGTAAATGATCTAATTGGGGCGGCAATTATTATAATTGATTCTTACGCTATTTATAATTTTGCTAGCAAAAATGATAAATAAATTTAATTTCTAGCATGCTAGAGGATTTTTTATGTTGATTCTTCATACTTTCAACTACCAATTAAGGCCAAAATATGGTATTATGTATACGGGTTGATAAAATGAAGGTGGCACAAGCAATTAAAATGATTAATTATTTAGCTTCAGTGAAAAAGGCTACGCGCGAGGAGCTAGCTAATGTTCTTGAAACTAATGTAAGAAATATAACTGAATATCGTAAGGAGCTGATAAATGCTGGCTATGATATAGGCTATCAGAATGGTGTTGGTGGAGGCTATTATCTTGATGGAGATAATATTTTGCCTAATCCCCGCCTAAAGGAAAGCGAGAAGAAGGCCTTGCTAGAGGCCTCATCCTATTTAAATGCAAGATATGATTTTTTAAATAAAGAGGAATTTAATTTAGCGCTTGGTAAGGTTTTAAATAGCTGTTATGTCAACAAGGATATTGATAGTCCAATGATTATTGATAGATTTCCTCTTGTGATGAAGGAGGACGAAATTAAATATCGCTATAATATTATTAGTGATGCTTTAGCCTCTAAAAGAAAAATTAAAATATCCTATATGTCATCTAAAAATAGGGTTAGTGAGCACATTCTTCATCCTTATAAAATTTATATGTATAATTTAGCGTGGTTTGTTTTAGCATTTAATGAAACTATTCATGATGTGGGCTATTTTAAGCTTAATCGTATTGAGAAAATAGAGCTTTTAAATGATAAATATACTATTTCTAAAACCTTCAATGAGTCTAATTATTTAGACCAATATGGAATGAAGAATAATGGCGAATATATAAGCGTTTCTATTAAGCTTAAGGCACCCTATGCAGCACTTGTTAAGGAAAGAATATATGGTAAGAATCAACAAATAATTAGTGTTGATGATAATACTACCATTTTAAAATGTGATATGCAAAATTTAGCAAGTATCGTTTCCTTCGTTCTTGGCTTTGGGTCAAAGGCTGAGGTTTTAGAGCCCTTAGAGCTAAAGGAAGCTCTAAGAAATGAGCTTAAAAGGATGGTGGAAATGAATAAAGAGTAATATGAAAACATTTTTTTTTGATTTTAATGGTACAATAATTAATGATGTCGATTTATGCTACAGCATTTTAAATCAAATGCTAGCTTCAAATGGACTATCTACAATTACAAAGGAAAGGTATAAGGATATTTTTACCTTCCCAATTAAAAAATATTATGAGGCAGCCGGCTTTGATTTTTCTAAAAAATCATTTGAGGATTTATCTGATGACTTTATCAAGCTTTATCAGCAGGCATCCTTAAGCTGTCCTTTATATGACAATGTTGAAAAGGCTTTAAGCATACTTAAGTTAAAGGGATACCGCTTAGTTTGCTTAAGTGCTTCACAAATCGATAATTTGAAGGAGCAGCTTTATCATTTTAAAATTGATAAATATTTTGATGCTATCTTAGGTATTTCCGATATTTATGCAAGAAGTAAGGTTGATATCGGTCGTGCCTATATGAAGGATAATAATATCGAGCAATCAGAAGCCATTATGATTGGGGATACCCTTCACGATAAAGAGGTATGTGATTCAATGGGAATAAAATGTGTTTTATTTGATGGAGGTCATCAAAGCCATCAAATTCTTGAGCAGGCGGGAGTAAGAATTGTCTCATCTTACAATGAATTTATTAAATATATAGGAGGATATTATGAATAATATAATTTTTGAAGATTTTAGTGATTTTAAGCCAAGTGAGTTTCCCTATGATCATGAGCATAGTGCTTTAGGAGAATATCATCACGTTGAGCCTGATGGCTATTGTGGAAATTTTTATGACCCCATTAGCCTTCATCAGTGGCGAGGATTAGGTGGTTCGTGGCTTATAACAGAAGCCTTTGGTAAATACTATTTAGAACAAAACCGTGGTGATTTCGCAACGGGACATTTTTCGGATGTAAGTGCTATTTTAGTTCATAAAACGAAGCTATATGCAGGCTACAGTCTAAGCTTTTATATGAGCCTTCTTGAAACTAAAAAACCATGTGGTATCGCATTTAATTATATTCATAATCGTATTTATGACGCGCTTGTATTTGATGGAAACAGCTTAAAGGTATACCATAAGAATCAAGAGTCAGAAAAGCTATATTTTACCACTGATTTTAAAATGGATGCCCTAGACGAACACAAGATTACAATCTTACTTGATGACTCGCTTGTCATCATGGTAGATGATATGAGAGTTTGTAGCCTAAATGTTTCCTTTATTCCCTCTCGTGTAGCTTTTATTGGCAAAAGCCCAGCAAGATATAGAGAGCTTAGCGTGCAAATGAATGATATTGAATATAATCGTCACCTATTAAGCATTGAGAAAGAAGAGAAGGCATTAGAGGAAAAAAGAAAAAAATACGCACCAATTGAGCTAATTAAGAAAATTGATTTAAAGGGCTGTGGTGCTGGTCGTCAGCTTAGATTTGCTTATTTAGATAATAAGCCAGTGATGCTATTTGCTCAGCATCAAAAAAGAATGTATCGAGATGCCTTTGCAAGGCTTTCTTGTCTAACAGCTTTTGATATGGATGGCAATATTCTTTGGCAGGTTGGTAAGCCTAACAAGGAGGAAAATGGTCCGATTAGCTGTGATTTACCATTCCAAATTTCAGATATTAATAACGATGGTGAGCTTGAGGTTATTTTCGCAAT
>ERZ780070.914-NODE-914-length-11554-cov-2.415862_pt1 | contig 11554 bp, 4 predicted proteins | sample MGYA00511577_ERZ780070 | MGnify/ENA primary metagenome ERZ780070 (study PRJEB29588, sample SAMEA2162530) | human gut metagenome | biome: human gut; feature: human-associated habitat; material: faeces | place: Denmark | collected 2008/2010 ...
TTTACAGAAAATGGTGCTTCTCACGAAGCACCACCTTCTTAAACTAATGGTAATAAAAAATGCAATCTAACTTTACCTTAAAATAGAATCTTTTAATAATCGTACTTTCTATTTTCTTCCATCCAGTCGTTTATCTTGCGTACTTCATCATCGTTCTTACGCTCTTTATACACAAATCCCCGGGTTTTCTTCAACATACCATCCTCTTTGAAAGTATACCACAAATCGTACACTTCCATTTCGGGATAATACTTACCGCCACCACTGACAAGGTTAAACTTATCCCAAGACTTCAAGGTTACTGAATTATCCGGATTTACGGTGATATTAAAGCAATAATCGGGTCTGTAGTCTGTAGCACCTTTCGACCATTCATTCTTTTGATGATACATACGTACAGTGTTACCATCGACTACAGCTTGCAACGTGCGAGGCGACTTATAGATAACGGAATCCTTTGGATTATCAGCAGGCTTAATCACACCGTCCATATAATAAAGCCCTGAATAGTCATTCATCAGATTCAGACGGATTAGCACCACTGTATCTTCTTTAGCCAGTTCAAAACGAGATGTTCCACTAAGTTTAAACGCCATCATATAGAGCGAATCTATATGCAAAGTGGATGGGTCAATGTGAACAGGATACGTGCCATAGGCTTCACCCTTTTTCACAACTACATTTTCTTGCGGAAAACTATAGATACCATTTGTCAACGTACGATACTTTATATCATCCGAACCAAGTTCTTTCTGGTTATAACTTTCAATACCAGAAGGAAATTCTTCAACAGTAACAGTTATATCTTCCTTGGTAGGCAGCGAACCGCTGATGGCAACCGATGCATATATGGTATCTTTTTCATAACCTATATTCAGATCTCTATTTATAATCTTATCTTTTGCCCCAACCAGATAAACCGTTTCGGGCCATAAATTCTCTTCCATAGGTATTTTATTGTCGCAACCCGCCATACATGCCAACAGCAAGGTTATCGAAAAAAATGCTATTCTCTTCATATTATCAGCTTTTATTGTTTTCATTTTAATTCCATCCTGGGTTCTGTACCAACTTACCGTTCTTTCTCAGCACATTTCTGTCAAGCGGCCACAGATACATCTTGTTGGAAAACATACGTTTCATGGTTTTTTCTGTATTCCAGATTCTTTCTGTATAGAACTGTTCGCGTTGTGATTCGCGAGCACTTACATCCAATCCTCTGATGGGTTTGTTGTAAGCGTCATAGGCATCTTTCCAACGGCGCAAATCCCAATAACGATGACTTTCGAAAGCAAACTCAATCAACCTTTCATGCTTAATTAGTTCACGCATCCTGCTTTGGTCGGCTGCATCGGCAGTTGTGATTCCCGGTTGACCGGCACGATAACGAATCTGATTGAAATATTTCACCATTTGATCCACATCACGAGTAACCGTCACCTGCCCATCTTCGTCCGTATACGAACCTTCCATTTCGTTCATCGCTTCTACATACCCCAACAATACTTCGGCATAGCGGAATATCGGATAAGTCTTCGCTTTTACCACTCCATTCCAAAAGATACAATCATCCTGATGCACATATTTCCGGCAGGTATATCCGGTCCTGGTTCTGTTATCATTATTATTCATATCAGATGCACTACCTCCGTAGTAATAGTCGGTAACATAGTTTCTGGTACCTGCTGACAAACCGTCACGGTGGGAAGTTGTAGGCCAGATACAAGCATTGAAACCAATAGCCGCATAAAAACGCGGTTCGCGACCATCATCACGATGAGCTCTGTTTCCGGAAAGAAGATAATCTGACGAGAATGTTTTATCTTGTCCCACTGCCTGCCATGATTTTTCCGCCTGAGTAGCTTCACTAAACGGTCTACCGTCAGCCATCCGGTATTCATCAATCATATCTAAAGTAACACTAAATGAAGATATTCCCCCCAATTTGGAAGGTGTCACAAGAATATAGTTTCCATTATTTTTTGAAAAATAGATGTATTCTTTAACCAACTCAGGCTGGTAAGTACCATCAAACAGCGTCTTGTATGACTTATAGGGGTCTATACCTCCGGCTCCATCAGGGAAGTCGGCATCAGATACCGTCTCGGGAAGAGGCAATGTGCCTGTACCCTTTTCATTCACTATTTTGGATACAGTATGAATGGCATACTTATTCATATCAATAATCCGCTTGAACGTGGCGGCAGCTTTTCCCCATTTAACCTTGTCTTCCGTCTGGGCAATGAAATTCCTCCCCTCTGAGTCTTTCCAATCGGAATAGTAACTGTTACCATTGAAAAGGGGGCTGGCAGCATAGAGCTGCATACGAGCTTTGAACGCCAAAGCAGCACCCTTGGTAGGTATATACTGCAATGCATCTATACGACTTGCAGGCAGCAATTTAGCTGCTTCTTCAAAGTCGGCACAGATTTTCTCTACACACTCATCGTAAGTGGAACGCTCGAATGAAACTGACGCTACATCTTCGTCCGTATCGAAAGGACGGTCGGGAAGTACAACCACAGGCCCGTACAATCTTACCAAATAGAAATAGAAGTAAGCCCGCAGAAAATAAGCCCTTCCCTTGAAATCACGCATTTCCATCTCGGTAAGCTCCTGGTTTTTGGATATATTCTCCAATACGATGTTGGCCTTACGGATTCCTTTATAGCACTCGGGCCACGGATTAAACCATGAGTTCGTTTCTTTCACTTCATCATAAAGTATAGCATTTCCATTCGTTACGAACGGAACGATTGCTTCATCTGAGCCCAATCCACTGGGCAATGTAGAAGACCATCCCCAACCATTCATAAGTATTGATTCATCGGGAAGAAGAGCAGCCGCTCCATTGATATACTCTTCCGTTCTGGAGCGGGAAAGGAAAATGGAGTCCAGTGTGGTCTGATCGTACACATATTGGTCAATGTCCAAGTATTTTTCGCACGAACCGAACATAATGCTTGAAACCAAAATAACGGTTATTGCGGCTATTCTGCCGAGAAAACCGAATTCTCTTTTATAATTTCCAAATTTTATCATAATTGTCAGGTTATATTAGAATGAAAGATTAAGCTGTAAAGTATACACTCGCTGGACCGGATAGACTGTTCCATTATCTCCCGCTTGTGCAGGATCCAGCATCTTCTCTTTAGACCAAACTGCCAAATTGTCTCCAATCACACTAATTACTGCTTTCTGGAGACCAAACTTTTTCAGGAATTGGTTCTTGAGTGTATAAGAGACTTGCACATTCTTCAGACGCAAGTAACTACCATCAGACAACCAAAAAGAAGATGATTGACTATTATTACTGCTACCTCCATAATAAAGACGAGGGTACTTGGCGTTCGGATTCTCGGTGGCAGGGTTGCCCGAGATCCCACGTGAAATCCATCGGTTTGCCGGGTTGGCAAAATCTGTAATCACATTACCGGCTGTACTACCCGAGAATGGCTGATACATATTTCCACCTTTAAAATAGGTCACGTGGCTTACTCCCTCGAACAGGACACTTACATTGAAGTTCTTCCAGTTAAACTCTGTGGCAAATCCATACTGTATCTGAGGCACATAAGAATACTTCAAAGGTACAATATCATCCCAATTGACAATGCCATCGCCATTGACATCCTTATACTTGATGTCACCCGGCAAGTAATTGCCAAAATCCTGACGAGGACTATTATCTATATCTGCCTGGTCTTTAAACAAGCCCAAAGCTATCAAGCCTCGGTTAACTCCACTTTGATATCCTACGGCTGATTGGTAATCGTATTTCTTAAGGTCTTCCTCGAAATTGGTGATTTTGTTCATGGACTGTGTATAGTTGGCACGTACAATCAGGTATTTGTCATTGTCACCCAAAGGTTGCGTATATGAGATATGTCCATCCATACCCCAGCTCTTCATTTCACCCACATTGGCCCAAGGCAATGACGGAAGTCCCATCTCTTCCGGTACACTCTGGCGTTGCTGATAAATACCGGAACGTATATCCTGGAAGAAATCGACTGTCATCTCAAAACGTTCGTGGAAGAAACGTGCATCAATACCGATGTCAGCTTTCTTGGCCTTTTCCCAGCGCAGGTTGCTGGAACCTACTTGCGTTTCGGTCAAACCGGAACCGTTATTCCAACTGCCGGAACCTGTGTAACCAATCAAAGTAAGATAGGGAAAACGTACCGAGTCGTCCCAAGTGAGGCGGTCGTTACCTACTATACCATACGAAGCCCTGATTTTGAAATAATTGATAAAATTGTCCTTATTACGCCAGAAGCGATATTGCGTGGGAGCCCAACCTATAGAAACAGCAGGGAACCAACCAAATTTCTTACCTTTCTCAAAAGCCTCCGAACCGGTGTAACCCATATTAAATTCGGCCATATAAGTATCATCATACGAATAAGAGAAACGGCTTGAGTAACTATTATATCGTTTAGGGATAGCAGTCAGCAATTGATTATATTTCGATGCTTCATAATCGCTCCATTCGGCCTTCACCAAAGCACCCACCTTATGTACCTTATTAAATGTCTGGTCGTAATTCAGTCGGAAATCCCAATAAATTCTACGCTCAGTGTCATTCCAATTTGTATAATAGGGCTCCACTGCATCAGATATTTTCTCCAAATCGAGTGTTCCATCACGTTTATAACCATGAGCATAATAAATGGCCGGCATTTTTTCGCGAACTTGGGTTCTCGCACCTATCGAATTAATGTTGACCAATCCTGCAATACTCAGTCCGGGAGTTATCATCTTCAAATCCTGATTGAGCTGCATCGTGATTTTATTATCATTGGAATAGAACTTGCGATAACCCGTCATATTCAACAATACATACGGACTAATATTCGATTTATCAGTGCCATATCCAGGTGCCTGCCCTGTGGTGTACATCAACGGTACTGTCACCGGAGTCAGATTGGATTGTGCCTGCCACAATACCTTACTGTCGTTTCCATATCCCGGATAATTCTGAGTAACAATCACAGTCTCTTCATTCAGCGAAAGCGTAGTGGTGGAAGTGACATTCACATCCACATTAGCACGGAAATTGAACTTGTTGTAGTTTACGTTCGTATTGTATTTGTTTACCCCCTTATCTTGTTTAAAGATGGCATCTTTTGTCGTAAAACCGGCACTGATGTAATAGCGAGCTACTTCACCACCTCCCGACGCACTCAGGAAGTATTGCTGGTTCCAGGTATAATCTCTCAAGATAACATCCCTCCAATCCACATCCGGATGAAAATCAGGGTCCATGTGGTTCCTGAACAAATCCACATCCACATCGGAATAGACAGGAATACGTCCACGTGTCACGGCAGCTTCGTTGGCGAGTGCCGCATATTCCGCAGCACGTACATATTTGGGCATTCGAGGAGAATAAGAGATACCGGCATTTGCCTTTACCTGCAAATTCAGTTTTCCGGCTTTACCCTTCTTGGTACTTACCAATACCACACCGTTGGCACCACGTACACCGTAAACCGCCGTAGAAGAGGCATCCTTCAAGATAGAGAAACTCTCAATGTCTTCGGGATCAAGCGTATTCAAGTTGCCTTCGACACCGTCAATCAACACCAAAGCTCCCTGTCCGGCACCAAAGGTACTGATACCACGTACCCAGAACTCGGAGAAATCCTTGCCCGGCTCTCCACTACGTGTAACGGAAATGATGCCCGGAACGCGTCCGCCCAACATGTTGCTTATGGAAGTGGCAGGAGTTTTCAGCGTAGCCACCTCAACTCCGGTAATGGCACCTGTCACATTAATCTTCTTCTGTACCTTACCCGATGCCGTAATCACAACCTCGTCCATTACATTCGAACTCTCCTTCAACACTACGCGCATGCGCTCGTTGCTCTTGTTCATTTTTATCTCCTGAGGATCATACCCCACATAGGATATGACCAACGTATGCCCGGCTTTGATACCCCCTATCTTGAAACGACCGTCAATATCCGTAATGGCACCCATAGAAGGAACTTCCTTTACAGAAATCGATACTCCGATTAAGAGTTCGCCTTTCTCGTCCATAACCGAACCAGAAGCTACCACAGTCTGTTGCGCATAGGCCAAACTCATAGAGCTTACCCATGCCATGAGAAACAGTAATATATGTTTAATCTTCATCTTGATTCATTTTATATGATTTCTACTTTTATTCAATTGTCATTTTCCGGATGGCCTTTGAAGATTCTTCACCAATGAAGAAGTTCTCTTCCGAATCCAAAGCAATACACAATGGATTATCAAACAATGCATCCGTAGGGAATCCGTTTAGTCTTCCTGCCTGATCAGGAGCTCCTGCTACCAAAGAGACAAGCCTTCCTTTGATTTTCACAATGCAATGGCTATTTTTGCAACATACATAGAGTTCACCGCTACTATTCACCGCCATTCCGCAAGGTTCTTTCAATACGGCATCCGTCAATCTATCTCCAAAAGCTGTAGCCAACCATCCCGGTTGGAAGCCGGCATAGCGTTCCACTTGCCATGCGCCCGAAGTATCTTTCCATATCTTCATAATACCATTACTCTCAGGATAAGAGGCAAAAAAGCACTTATCATATTTACTATAAGTCAGATAATGCCTCCACTGGCCGGTGTTCACTCCATCAAAAGCCGGGTAATCTGATGTAGCAAATAACTTTGTATAACCTTTATCTTCCAAATCTATTTCATAAAGACCATCACCGGACATTGCATACAAATAGCGATCATCTTCGGCATAAGCCAATGCCCCCTGGCAATCGCCTTGGAAAGGTATTGTGAGACCAAGAGAGTTTAAAACCCATCCATCCGCACGGGAAGCTGTGTATAAAGCACCTCCATTACGGGGCATGATACTCACTTTTTCCCTTGAACTATCAACTGCAACAGCCCCCATATAACCAATATTAATCAGACGAATCACCACATTATCCTCTAATGACACAAAATAGGTACGGTCGCCCCATCCTCCTCCAACGAAAATGAAATTATCACTCTTTTGTCCTGCAACAGCTACAATTCCCGTACATTCATTCATTCGGAATTCTTCTATTTTACTGTCATCTGACGATGTCCAGCCGTCTTCACCAAATTTTCCCAATATTGTTTTCACAGATTGAGTCTGATAGTACTTAAACTTCACATTGTCAGAGGTGTACTTTTTACCCTCCACTTCCAATATTATCTCGTTATAACCGGGCATCTGCTTGGGGATAAGCCCATACAGTTCATTTCCATTGTTGTTTACGATAACAGCTTCCTTGTCGGCAAAGAAAACTTTGACTTTTCCGGTCGTGTCAACCGGAAAGTTTCCTTTGATAATAAAAGAATCGTTGATTCTTCCCCAGTCGGGTGACATGGATTTTAACTCAATAGGCTTGCTCGAATCATAATAGTTGCCTATTTCAGGCCATTTCTCAATTACTTCTTCGCCATTGCAACTTGCGAACAAAATACTTAAGAAAAGAAAAACAAAATAAAGCTTGTTGTTCTTCATAATATATAAGTAATGGGGTTCTATGTTTTTCATTCATAACGGCAGCCATTGACACCAGCCCCCCTTTAAATGTCAAAGCCACATGAAATTCATTACAGATTACCGAAAGTGATATGCATCGCTACGGTTATCTCTGATTTTACAGTCTTTACATAATCATTGACTTAACCGTCATCATCATACATACATTTCATAAGATTAACTTGATTAGATTTAACATAACAATAACTCCATCGACATACATTCCGTACATCGATATACAAAGCTACAGAAGTGTACCCAATACACTTTTAGATATTAGATATATAATTTTAGATATTAGATAATCTATACTACAAACGATAAAAAACAGGAAAAAGAAGTAAATTAGACCTCTGTAGGAGACTTGCCAAAGTACTTTTTAAACACCGTACTAAAGTAACTGATACTGGAATAACCACAAAGTTCGCTAACTTCCGTGATAGTGTACTTATGAGATTGGAGTAATTCCAAAGCCCGGTTTAAACGAATGGATTTAATAAATTCAATAGGTGATAGACCTGTCAGTGCTTTTATTTTTTTATACAATAACGAACCGCTCACATGCATTTCCATAGCAAAGCTTTCCTTATCAAAATCTAGATTTTGCATATTATTATGGATCACTTCCACTGCTTTTTTCACAAAATGATCGTTAAGCTCATTGTTCAAAATAACCTGTTGCTCATCATTATCCGACTTTATCAATTTCAAAGCTTTCTCTCTGACGATCTCCCGGTTCCGCATAAGGGACTTTATTCGTTGCTCCAAAAGTGATATATCGAAAGGTTTCGTGATATAATCCTCTGCTCCCAAGCCTAAACCTTCCAACTGGTCACTTTTATCACAAAGTGAAGTTAGCAGAATCACCGGAATATGCGAAGTTTCAAAAGTAGATTTGATCAATTTACATAACTCAAAGCCATCCATATCAGGCATCATCACATCCGAAATAATCAATTCTGGAGATTCCTTTTGAAGTAATTCCCATGCTTCATTGCCATTGCCAGCCTCTAAGATGTTATATTGATTTTCAAAAGAACACTTCAGGAAGTTCCGCAAATCTTTATTATCATCTACGATTAATATAGATTTCTTCTTTTCGGACTTATCATCTTCCTTTTTATATTCCGATTGATCAGACGGACCATCAGCAGATGTGATATTCCCCGGCTCTTCATGTTCAGCAGGTGCAACCTCAACCACTTCTTTATAAGGGATGTTTATTTTGAATAAAGAACCTTCATTCTCCTTACTTTCAAGTGAGACTTTTCCCTCATGCATTAAAACGTAATTCTTCACCAACAACAGGCCTATTCCGGAACCTACCATGCGTGAATTAACCTTATTATCTCCTCTATAAAACTCTTTGAACAGCTTCTTCTGAGCATTATCCGAGATACCCAATCCATAATCTCTTACCTCCAAGCTCCAATAGTACTCATTACAATTCAATGTAAGTTCCACCCTACCATTCGTATGAGAATACTTTATCGCATTAGATATCAAGTTATCAACCACTTTCTCTATTTTCAATTCATCGACAGCTGACATATAAGATTCCCTGTTAGAGACAAACTCCAATATAACATTCTTTTTTCCCGCCGTAGACTTGAACATTGTTTTCCGCCTGTACACCAATTTAACAATATCAACCATTACCAGAAACAGTTGTCCTTTCCCCATATCCACTTTCTGAAAATCCAAGAGTTGGGTTGCAACATTAGATAAACGTTCAGACTGTTCCGTAGCCAGATTCAGATAATAATGCCCTTTGTCTGATAATTCTTTCTCTTTATTCAATTCCTGAATAGGCGCGTTTATCAACGTTATCGATGTACGAAGATCATGAGCCGTATTTGTGAAAAAACGGATTTTATCTTCAGCATGACGCTGTTTCAAACGGTTTATATAGAATTTAAGCACAAAGAATGTAATGCTCATTATAATAATGAATACCACCAGACGGAACCACCACGTCTGCCAGTAAAGCGGAATAACGTGTATGTCCAATGTACGTTCATCGACTATCTGAGAAAGTGAATTATTGTACATTCTTACTTTAAGCCGGAAATTCCCATTAGGAATATTGGTATAAGTGATTATCTGCTGATTGGAAGGATGTGACCATTCTGTATCAAGCCCTTCCATTTTCCATGAAAATTTTATTTCTTTGGAAGAAACGCCAATAGGCAATACCTCAAGCGTCAAAGTATTCTGATCATATTTGAATGAAATATCTGTTTGCTTATTCACCGGAATTCCACGCAACAAATCTTGATTTTCTCTGATAGAACTGCCGGAAATAGTGATATTCTGGAAATAAATCTCCCCGTTGAGCTGGGTATGATATAATTTATCGGGGTTAAACATTACCGCCCCATTATTTGTACCCCACATCAATTCGCCATTACGTAATTTGCAGCTGGCATTCACATTGAATGAAGCACTGGAGAGAGCTAAAGTAGAATAATAAGCATGCACCGTGCTGTCGGCAGGATTATAGCGGCACAATCCATTTTCCGTTCCTAACCATAAATATCCATTATCATACATGACACTATTCACATAGTTAGATGGCAATCCGGATTCCACTGTTATTTTATGAGTTTCACGAGTCGTGTAGTTATGGTGCAGCAATCCGTCTCCGGAAGTAGCCACCCAAATATCATCTCCCATTACTAAAATATCCTGTGCAAGACATTCCGGTAAGAAAGTGATTTTCCCTGTTTCCTTGTCTAGCAAAAGCACAGAATAAGTACAGGCCAACAGCATTTTTCCCGGAGAAAACTCCATAAACGTACGCATGGGCTGTGCACCATACGTATGAAAACGCTTTTCTTTTGTTAAATAACATATTACATCTTGGATACCTCCAATCCAGATATCACCCTCACTGTCCTTATATATATTCATTATGAATTTACCGTCAGATTTCAGTTCCGATGTATTCCGCGGATAATGAACCAATTCTTTTCCGGTATTCCGATCTAAAACATAAAACCCGGATGAGAACGAACCTGCCCAGATATTTCCTTCGTCATCTTCACATAAAGCCAGAAAAACCTGTGCCTGTTCCTGTTTATTCTGATAATAAGTATCCCATTCATTAGTGGCGACTCTCCACCTGCTTATCCCATTATTTGTAGCAAACCAGATATCCCCTTTGCTATCTTCCAATATCTTGTTTACATTATCATTCCCTAAAGAATTCGGATTATTAACCTGATGGGTAATTTGATTAATCAAGGGAGATTTCCAGTCGAAGAAAGAAAGCCCACCAGTATAGGTAGTGACCCACACCCTCTGCTGACCGTCGCAAAAGATGTCATAAACCCCATCTCCACGAAGAGAGAAAGGATTATCAATATCTTCTTTCAAAATATTCAGAACCGTTTTTTTATCCTTATCCAATTCCCATACTCCCTGCCCGTCGATTCCGACTAACAATGTTGAATCCGAACTTTCCGTTATCACTGCGATAGGTTGCTTTGGGAAATTAGAAAATGGCAATAACGTTTTCTTTTTCATGTCCAAATAGAAAAGACCATCAGTGGAAGTTCCTATCCATACAACCTCTCTTTTATGATCATAAAAAAGAGTATTTATCTGAAACATATCTTCTATTCCACATATACTTTTTTGTTTCAACGTATTTGTATTTAATAATCTAATACTGTCTTGACTGGCTACAAGCAGATGTGTCTGATCATAAGACGTTATGCACTGTGTTCGAATTGGCGCCTCACCTATTTGGGTAAATATTCCACTTTTATATTTGCACAATCCCCCGGACGTAGGAATCCAGAGAGCCTGTTCATCATCAATAACAACTTTACCTACACTTAAAAAAGTATTATTGAAAGATATTCTAAGATCCAGAAATAAATCAAACCGGTCATACAGTTCATTATAATGAAAAAATTGCCCATTATTCGTATATGCTATTAAAAATGAATTATTATAGGCCAATTTGACATTTATGATATTGGCTGTTTTATAAGGAAGCTGATAAAAGGGGCAAATCATTGTCCGCTT
>ERZ780070.916-NODE-916-length-11540-cov-3.407575_pt1 | contig 11540 bp, 6 predicted proteins | sample MGYA00511577_ERZ780070 | MGnify/ENA primary metagenome ERZ780070 (study PRJEB29588, sample SAMEA2162530) | human gut metagenome | biome: human gut; feature: human-associated habitat; material: faeces | place: Denmark | collected 2008/2010 ...
ATAAATTCATTAGTTTGACCTAGAGAATGGAGATTTTTTACAATTTCTTTTTTGCTTTCTTCCATTCCTTTAGCAAGACCTTCTTCCATTCCTTCCTGTTTAGCTGACTTAAGCTTATTATATTGATCTTTAAAAAATAGCTCTCTTGAAAATGCTTCATTTCTTAATGCTTCATCACTGTTCATCTTTTTTAACATCTTGCTCGCCTCCATTGCTAAAATTCCCTGAGGATTTGGTAAGTTATTTACATCTAAATTATCAAACCATTCAAGGAATTCCCTTAATTCCATTATAGGGCAATTTTCTTTATTTTTCAAGAATATAAGACGTACTACATGATCAGGATTAATAATACATCCTTCTTCATTTTGAAGATAGTATTTTGTCATCCATTTGCTATCATCCTTAACATATGTTTTTATATTATTAAAGCCCAAAAACCATATTGATTCTAAATAAGCATTATCATAATCCTCGTTTGGACTCACTAGCTCAGAATATTTTCTAGAGCTATAATAATCCATTCTTGTTTTAAGATTATAATAATTTTCATTTTGCATCTCAAGATTTATTTTAATTGTTTTAATACTATCCTCAAATTTAACAGATGCTAATACATCATAAACAATCTTCTTATTACTGGGATATACGGATTCTGTATTATCATAGCTAATATCATTTTCATTAACCTTTTTATCCCATAATACAGATAAAAATAAAGCTAAACAATGCTTATTCAAAAAGAATTGCTTAAAATAAACATCGCTACTTAAATCAAAAAATTTTTCGTTCTTTTTTGCTATCATTTTGAGCCTCCTTTTTTATGTAAAGGCCTTTACGACTTCATCTTAGCACCTACTATTTTTATTGTCAAATCACCCCAAATTTGGCATTTTCTCAACATCAAGCATAAGCAAAAGCTGAAGCTAAATTAACTTTTATTTTTTATAAAAATTGATGATGCCACAAAAAATATACACTAATAGCTTATTAGAAATAATCTTATCTTTTTTATAAAATTTAGCGTAATTTTTAAAAGATTTTCTAGTATAAATGTTAAAATTCACCTACCATTTTATAAAAAAATCAGTTTAATTAAAGAGCTAAAGAAAGCTCATTTTTTGAAGAAAAAATTTTTTTAATTTTTTTATCTTTTTTAGCTTAAACTATTATTCATAACAAAAAATGAGGAGATATCATATCAATTACATCTCCTCATTTTATATACAGCGATTTATTTATAGCTTAAATTTAGAAGCTAGATAATTACATTATAATTTAATCAAGTAGCTTATCTAAGAAGCTTGATAGGGTAATTAAATAATCCTTAGAATCACCAATTTTATTAATGGTAATTTCAATTTGCTTATTGTAATAATTTAAAACTAAATTCTTACTCATGCTCGTTGCTAGCTCAAACATTTTATTGCCATCCATTTTGGCTGACATTGACTGTGACATAAATAAAATCATTTGGCTCTTAGTATCTAATATCTTTTTAATTTCAAGTGTATCACATAGCTTATTTAGTAGCATTTCATGCATATAAACATCAAGCTCCTTGTCATATTTACCAAAACGGTCTAATAGCTCTGACTGAAGGTCATATAAATCACTAAGTCTCTTAATTTTGGCAATACGCTTATGGATCTCAATTTTAACATCCTCATTATTAATATAATCAGAAGAAATAAAACGGTTAGCATAGGCCTTAGTTAAGGATGGGTCCTTTGGCTTGGCTGGAAGCTCATATGGATTTTTAACCTTATGAAGCTCCTCATCAAGAATATGCAAATAAGTTTCAAGTCCTACCGTTTCGATAAAGCCTGATTGCTCATCACCTAAAATATCGCCCGCTCCACGAATTGATAAATCGCGCATGGCAATTTTAAAGCCTGAGCCTAGCTCGTTAAATTCCTTAATAGTATCAAGACGCTTTAGAGCCTGATCAGATAAAATATAATTAGGCTCATACATTAAATAGGAATAGGCTATTTTATCGCTTCTTCCAACACGTCCACGAAGCTGATAAAGCTGAGATAAGCCTAGCCTATTGGCATCATGAACAATTAAAGTATTAGCATCCGGAATATCAATTCCGGTTTCAATAATAGTTGTACAAACAAGCATATCATATTTTTTATCGATAAAATCGGTAATGATACCCTCAAGCTCCTCCTTATCCATACCACCATGTCCTACACAAATACGACAATCAGGGACTAAAGCCTGTAAATGATGGGCAACATCATATATCGTATCCTTAAAGTTATACATATAAAAGATCTGCCCATGACGGGTCATTTCACGCTCTATGGCATCCTTAATGATAAGCTCATTTCTTTCAAGCACATAGGTCTGAACTGGATACCTATTCTTTGGAGGTGTTTCAAGCATTGATAGGGTTTTAATTCCCATCATTGACATTTGAAGGGTACGAGGAATAGGGGTAGCTGAAAGAGTAATCGCATCGACATTGAGCTTAATTTCCTTTATTTTTTCCTTTTGGGTTACACCAAAGCGTTGTTCCTCATCGATGATTAAAAGACCTAAATCCTTATATTTAATATCCTTACCAAGAAGCTTATGCGTACCAATTACCACATCAACCTCACCAGATAACAAGCCTTCCTTAGTCGACTTGATTTGTGACGGCTTTTGAAGCCTATTTAGTAAATCAACTCTAACCCCAAAGCGCTCCATACGGTTTTTGAAGGTGAAATAATGCTGACGAGAAAGGATGGTCGTTGGAGCTAGCACCGCCACCTGCTTACCTGAGCAGACAGCCTTAAAGGCGGCACGTAGAGCGATTTCGGTTTTACCATAGCCTACATCACCACAAACTAAACGGTCCATTACTCGATTTGATTCCATTTCACGCTTAATTTCAATAATCGCCTTCTTTTGGTCAGGTGTTAGCTCGTAGCCAAAATCAGCCTCAAATAAAACCTGATCAGGGCTATCAGGAGCGAAGGCATAGCCAACAGAGGCGCTACGGTTGGCATAAAGCTTAATTAAGCCTTGCGAAATATCCTGAAGCTTACGTCTTACCTTTTCCTTGGCCTGACTCCATTTCTTAGTACCTAGGGTTGAAAGCTTAATATTTTTTGCATCGCCTGCATTATATTTTTCAAGCGACGATATTTGCTCAAGAGGTACATATAAATTATCACCATTATCATATTCAACCTTAATATAATCTCTTTTAATGCCTGAGGTTTCAAGCATTTGAAGCCCCCTATAAATACCGATACCATAATCAAAATGAACAACATAATCGCCGATTTCAAGCTCATCATAATGGCTTATCTTACTAGTATTTTTATAAACAGACTTGTATTTTGTTTTTCTTGGCTCATATTTAATATTAAATAGCGTCGCCTCATTTAATACAATTAGCTTAAGGCTATTTGATTTAAATGATGGAAGATAATCATTAAGTAAAATATTAATTTTGCCCTCCTCTATTTTCTTATCATTTCTTATCATTTCATAGCTGAAATGATTATCAAGAAGGGTTTGTTCTAAATGCTCAAAGCGAATTTGATTTTGAATCGTAATAATAATTGTATACTTCTTATAATTTTGATTTAAATATTTAATAATAGCCTCTTCATTAGCCTTTAAATCATCAGGAATAGAAATCTCATAATCAATACCCGTGCTAAAAACATTAACTACTCCCTCAGCTAAAACAGATGAGGCGGCTACTAATTCATCAAATTTCTTAAAATAATCTAAATCAAAAAGGAAGCGACCCTCAAGATTATCACAATAATCCTTAATATCCTTAATCATTCTTTGATAGGAATCCTCACACTTTTTATAATCAATTAGATAAATTAAGGGATTGTTCATAAAATCAATAATTGATTCGACGGGTGAGAAGAATTTCGCATAGCGCGTTAAATTATCGACATGGCTATGTGTCGTTAGATTTTCAATATCCTTATTGATTTTTTCAAGCTCATATTCGCTTGGCTTCTTATCAAAAACAAATTGATTTAGCTTTTTAAGCGCTAGCTCTAAATCCTCATCATTATATAAAAGCTCAGATACCGGCGCAATTTTAAACTCATCAAGTGCCTCCCCAGATCTTTGGCTTTCAACATCAAAATATTTCATGGTATCAATTTCATCACCAAAAAGATCAATACGAATCGGCTGAGAATAGTTAAGTGGGAAAATATCAATAATGGAACCACGATGAGAATATTCTCCCGTTTTAGTTACGGTATAGGAAAAGTGATATCCCATGCGGTTAAGGCTTGAATAAAGCTTTTTTTCATCAATAATACTTGTCTTATTAATACTAAAGATTAAATCACGCCATAGCTCATGGCTTTGATTAAGCTTTAAAGAGCCTGTTAAGTTCGTTACGACCAAATAATCACTCTTATCTAAAAGAGAGATAAGGGTATTAATTCTTTCGTATTTAAAATCACCCTCAACATCAATCATTTGCGCGGCTAAAAGCTCATCAGCTGGGAAGAATAAAACCTTATTTTCATCAAGCATTTGGGATGCCATCGAGTAGGCACGCTCAGCCTCATAAAGCGTTGGAAGAACACACAAAACACTTCTTTTACTTCTTAAAAAATCACATACGGCGTATGTAATCATAAAATTCATATTTTGATTTTTTAAATAAAGAGGGTATTTCGCTTCCATAGACTTAATCATATTAGAAATCGAATCATTCATTTTATCACCTCAATAAAGAAAAGTAGGTAAAACCTACTCTTTCTTTTGTTTATGGATTATTCCATTAATAATAGCATATGCAAAAATCAAACCATATATTATAAACATAGCGGTTAAAGCCCAGAAGGCATCGTGGCCTATAAGGGTTCTTATAATTAAATAAACTAAATAAATTAGATAGGAAGCCAGTAAAATAAAGCCTCCCACCTTATTAATACGACCAAAGAGTGCAAAGACAAAGACTAAAGCAGTTGCGATAAGCATTACTACCATATCTACCCAAATTTGGTTACCGACCGTTATAGGATTAACAGCACTAGCAATACCAATTACAAATAAAATGTTAAAGATATTAGAGCCAATTACATTACCAAGGGCAATATCATTTTGGCCCTTCTTAGCCGCTACAATTGAGGTTACAAGCTCAGGAAGAGATGTACCAACCGCAACAATGGTAAGACCAACTAAAGCCTCAACTAAATCACGATTTAGATTAGCTGCACTACCTATACCATAAGCAATGTTCTTAGCACCGTAAACAACCGCTTCTCCACCAGCAACAATTCCAGCAGCGCCTAAGATAACAAAGATAATTGATTTTAAAAGTGACATTTCCTCAATCTCTTCGCCCTCAGCCTCGGAAGGATTTTTCTTGTTAGAAAAAATTAAATACACAACATATAAAATACTACCAACAATAAAAATGATACCTTCCCATCTTAAAATAGCATATGAGCTAGCTCCGCCCTTATTAAGACCAAAGCATAGAGTAAAAATTGCAAATAAAATAGAAACACCAATTAAAATAGGATATTCCTTTTTACATACACTTTTTTTAATAACAATTGGTGTAAATACCGCACTAAAGCCTAGTACAATTAATAAATTACAAGTATTAGACCCTACAATATTTCCCATCGCAACATTAGCATTACCACCATTAATAAGGCATGATATTGAATCACTTACAGATACGGCAAGCTCGGGACAGCTCGTACCAAAGGCTACAACTGTAAGACCAATTATCATTGGTGATATATGAAGCTTTTTAGCTAAAGAGGCAGATCCTCCAACAAAAAAATCCGAGAACTTAACTAAAAAGAAAATTCCCGCTACAAGCAGTGCTACACATAGTATCCAATTATACCAAGCACCCATATTTAAATCTAGTAACATCCTAACACCTCACGCAAAAGACACTTTAGTTTCCTAAAGCCTCTCTGTTTTTTCCTTTAAATAATAAAATAATGCAATTTCACGTTGCGTATCTAGCTCAAGCATTGTATTTCCAACCTTAGTTTTACTTGAGCAATGCAAAATATTACGCATTACATCCGTTTTTAAATTAAACTCAATATTTAAGCTATGCCTTAAATCCTCAACAATTCTTCTTATGGCTGGAACAGCATCCTCACCCTCAAAAATCATTCCAAAGGCTGGACCCGATGATAAATATGATACCAGCTCACCATAATATGGCTTAATTTGTTTTTCAATATAATGAAGCTTAGCACATTCCTCATCATAATAGATATATGATGAATCTGCAAGCCTATAGCCTTTAGCAGTTATTTCACTGATTGTTTTTTCAACCACCTCAGGCTTAGTAAATCCTGGCTTTACCATCACATAGCATTGTTCAATCATAAAATCAACTCCATCTGCTATAATATAGCATATTTAAAATATTTTGTCTATTTTATTAAAGCTCAAAAATAATAAAATGATTATGTTTAAAATTCTCTTTAAATTAATTTTTTTTCATGAGATTAAAGGAATGCTTCTAATAATTTGTATCCATTATTTTGAAATTATTGCTCGCAATAAATAGCTGCTCATCTTTCTTTAGTATTGCTTTAATTTTAGTATTTATTTTATATTTAGCTATAAATTTCACACAATACCTAAAAATGGTAAGTAACCTAAGGCTACCTACCATAATTAAATTATTTTTATTTTTCGTTAGTATCTAATACCTTAAATAGATATTTAGCTACATTATGAGGGCCTTCATGCTCAAGGCCTGGAATTGCAAGTCTTGTATGAATCTCACCTACTGGCTTATGATTTTTAAATAAGCATGCAAAATACTCATCAAGCAATGGATTACAAAGCTCTTGATTTTGAGTTGGTCCAAATGGATTAGCAAAATAGCTTGTTACTAGACCCTTTTCACTTGTTGTACCCTTAGCAACACGCGCTCCTGCCTTAAAGCATTCAATTGCCTCATGCTCATTATCAAATAAATGAACAACCTCTTTATCCTCGCTATAGTTATTAGCGTAGAATACCATATCTACCTCATAGCCCTTCATAATTTGAGGATAGGTTGAAACGGGAAGAACAATTCTTGAATTAACCTTATCAGGGTTTAAGAAAATAGCACGATCCATTTCTTTATAGGCATAGCCATTTTCAAGGTCATCTAGACGAACAAAGGCACCTGTTTCTGTACCATAGGCCAAAACCTTACCATTTTCAATCTTAAAAGTACCCATATCATCAAATACGGTTTGCATAGACACAATATTTTTTCCTGCAACCATTCTTAAGGCCTCAAGTGATTCTGATTTTCCAGCACCACTATCGCCAATTAATACAACCGTCTTCTTCTTACCATTTTTTAGAGTAATATTTTGACAGGCTCCATGAATAGGTAGGAAGCCATGCTTAATTTGCTTAACATTATGAAGCGTTAGAAGCATTTTTTTCATATAGCCGAAATAATCAATTTCCTCACCATATGGTGCAAGACCAATATAAATATCATTTTCCTTATCATAGTAATAACGTGATTTACCCTCAACTGGCGCTCCAAAGATATAGATTAAATCCGGCTTTTTACCATTTATTTCCTCCATATGAACAAATTCAAATAAATTAGATAGAGCAATACCATGGCTCATATAATCACGATGGAAATAAACATAGGCAAGGCTAGCTCCTACGTGAGCTGGGTAGCAATACCAGTCATTGACATCAAAGCTTAAATCCTTAAACTCATTTTGTTCAGTCTCAAAATAGGTACCAGTTCTCGTGTTTCTTTTACTATAGCTAATAAATGTTGGCTTAATTAGCACTGAGTCAATAAAAGGAAGACCCGAAAGATTTTGATACATTGGATAATCCTTTGTCCAATTATTATCACAAATTGATAATGAAGCGTTAATTCCCGCAGCTAGCTGACGGTAAATATGGAAATTAGTTCCTTGAACCTTTTGAGAAATTGAACGATATACCTTTAAAATTAAAGCGTTAAATTCCTCATTAGCCTCAATAAAGCTTAAGGATTCAAGGCTATTACGATTAGCCTCACTACGCATTAGACCATAGCGTTCTAGATGACGCCAATAATCATAGAAATTTTCAACTAATGCATATAGATTTTCATGCTGAAGTAAAATCTTTTTATAGGCATCTGACATTTCCATTACTTCCTTAATAGAAAATGAAAGTAAGAATTTAAACATATTGATATATGATTTAACCGGATTTCTTGCAATCTTAATTAAACCAATTAGGCTTTCATTCTTCGTACGGTTAAGATGCTTTAAATAGCCCTCCCATACACGTGCAAATGCTTCACTAGATAAAACCTCACTTTCGGTTTTACAATATGATTCACTAAAATTAATAATAATTGATTTGTCATTTAAAATATATTTCTCTTCCATAAAATCCTCCTAGAATAATCCCTTTATTTCGCCATCAACAACATCCATCCTAAGCGCAGCTGGCTCCTTAGGAAGACCTGGCATACGCATAATATCACCAGATATCGCAACGACAAAGCCAGCACCGGTTGATGGTGTTACACTATTAATCGTAATTTTAAAATCAGAAGGTCTACCTAGTAGCTTTGCATTATCAGAAAGTGAATATTGGGTTTTAGCCATACAAATTAAAGACTCTCCATATCCAAGCTTAGTAAGACGCGCCATTTGATTTTTAGCCTCAGTTGAAAACTCAACACCAGATGCTCCATAAATTTCCTTACAAATAGTTGTAATCTTTTTCTTAAGTGTATCCTCTTTAGCATATAAATATTTAAAATTGTTAGGCTTAGTATCAATTTCATTAATAAGCTTAGAAGCTAAATCTAAAGCTCCTTCTCCTCCCTTAGCCCATACATCAGAAAGACTAATAGGATGATTATTTGTCTTAGCCCAATCCTCTAGTGCTTTAATTTCCGCATCAGTATCAGATGTAAAGCGATTAATCGCTACCACATAAGGAAGACCAAACTTCTTAACATTTTCAATATGACGCTCAAGATTTTCAATACCCTTAACTAAAGCCTCAACATTTTCTTCCTTTAAATTTTCATATAAAACGCCACCATGAAGCTTTAGCGCACGAACTGTGGCAACAATTACGACGGCACTTGGCTTTATTCCGGCCTCACGACATTTAATATCAAAGAATTTCTCCGCTCCTAAATCCGCACCAAAGCCAGCCTCAGTAACAGTATATTCTGAAAGCGACATTGCCATTTTAGTAGCGATTTGAGAATTACAGCCATGAGCTATATTAGCAAAGGGACCACCGTGAATTAGACATGGTGTACCCTCAAGGGTTTGAACAAGATTTGGTGAGATGGCATCACGTAAAATCATCATTAACGCACCCGTAATTCCTAAATCCTTAATAGTAACTGGCATACGATCATAATTATAGGCTACAACCGTACGGTCAAGTCGCCTTCTTAAATCCTCCATATCGTTTGCAAGACAAACGATAGCCATTATTTCTGAGGCAACTACAATATCAAAATGCTCCTCACGAGGGACACCATTAGTTGGCCCTCCAAGACCAATTACCCCATTTCTTAAAGCTCTATCATTCATATCAAGAACACGATGCCAAATAATTCTTGTCGGATCAATTCTTAATTCATTTCCCTGGTAAATATGATTATCAATTATCGCTGATACCGTGTTATTAGCCATTTCAATGGCATGGAAATCACCAGTAAAATGTAAATTAATATCCTCCATTGGCACTACCTGAGCATATCCTCCTCCGGTAGCTCCACCCTTAACACCTAAAACAGGTCCAAAGCTTGGCTCTCTTAGAGCAATCATGGCCTTATGTCCTAAGCGGTTTAGTGCATCCGCAAGCCCAATGGTCGTTGTTGACTTACCCTCTCCAGCCTTAGTAGGATTAATAGCGGTAACTAAAATAAGCTTAGCATTTTTATCCCCTCTAAAGCTTTGATCCACCTTAGCCTTATAATTTCCATAGCATTCAAGCTTATCCTCGGGAATACCCGCTCTTTTAGCTATTTCCCTAATTCCTTCCATTTTATGTGCTTGAGCAATTTCTAAATCAGTCATCTTCTTGACACCCCTCATTCCAAAAATAAAAGCAGCAACAAAAAGTCACTGCTTATTAACTAGTAGCGTCAGATAGTGAATTTAAAATATTTGTATACATTAAAAGCACCATCCTTTTTCTTTCTTGTAGTACCAAATTTACGGTCTGGCGTAGAAACTCGCTTACCAATTAAAGCAATTATACAAGATAACCAACAATATGGTAGCACAATTTATTCTAACAAACAAGAATATAAAGAAAAATATTTATTTTTTCACCTAGATTTCACATTCATCTAGACTTTCTTTAATAATATGAACAGCACGTTTTACTTCCTCTAGGGTAATTGATGATAGGGTAACTCTAATACCTACACCAACAGGAAGAATGTATAAATTCTTCTTCTTAAGAATTTCAAACATTTCACTTGGATTCTTACAAGGAATGGATACAAAGAAGCCGCAATCATAAGGATAATGCTTAAGGCCAACCCTAGCTGATTCCTCAATAAATAAATTAGCACGGTCAATTAAAAGCTTACGCGCATATTCAAGCTCAGTTGCAAATTCCTCACTATGCTCAGTTAAAACCTTCGTGATAATATTTTGACCAAGGGTAGATGTACCACTCCACATACCTCTTGCACTAAAGTCATTAGCTTGCTTAAAGTCTTCAATAGCACGAGCTGATGAGCTTAAGCCAATTTGCGCACCAATTCTTAAGCCATAAAGACCCAAGGTTTTAGAGCCTGAAAATGCTAAAATCGTCATTACATTTTCATTGAAGCTCTTAAATAGCATAATATTTTTTCTAGATGCGTTAAAGCCTCGCTTATCATAATCAATATATGCCATATCATAAAGTAATATAACTGGAGTTCCATCTCTTGAAACCGAATTTAAAATATCGACAACACTAATCCATTCAAGATAGCTCATTGAATAGCCGGTTGGATTTTGACATGGATCGTTAATAACGATTAATACACGACCCTGCTCATGCTTTAAAAGCTGAACCTTGTACTCAAAATCACGTAAATTAAAGCCCCCAGCCTCGTCAAATAGCTCATAGGTTTCATAGCCTAAATGCGCCTCATTAGCCATTTGAATATAATTAGTCCACATTAAGGATGGCAGTAAAACCTTCTGCTCACAATCAAGATAATTACTGAAGGTATTGCATATAGCACCACTTCCACCAGGTGTTGCGATACATGCTAAATGCATCGACTCCTTAATTTCATTCAAATGATCCTTAAAAATCCATTTATATAAAGCCTCATGATATTTAGGATCGCCAGCCGTTGAGCCATAGGAATATTTCTCACGAGCGGAAAGCTCCAAGGAAACCTTATCTACAGCCTTAAAGGTCAAAAACTTACCATTCTCATCAAATAGCATTCCAATTGTAGAATCAATAACCTCCGGATTTAAGGCCTTAGCCTCACGTGCTTCCTTACCTATTAGTAAAGCATTCCCCTTTGCTTCCTTTTTACTAGCATAATTAGATAACATTGACAT
>ERZ780070.931-NODE-931-length-11397-cov-2.450009_pt1 | contig 11397 bp, 8 predicted proteins | sample MGYA00511577_ERZ780070 | MGnify/ENA primary metagenome ERZ780070 (study PRJEB29588, sample SAMEA2162530) | human gut metagenome | biome: human gut; feature: human-associated habitat; material: faeces | place: Denmark | collected 2008/2010 ...
AGGAAGCCGTATCATAAATTGAATAAAGCTTAAGCCTAGTTACTAGTGATAATGATTTTTTCAAAAAGCAAGCCAAGAAAAAGCCCATTAAAAGACTCGAAAAAATTAAAATTATGAAAAATACTAAAGGAGAAATAAAGGCGAGCTTATTAACATCGCTAAGTAAAATAAATGAAACAAGCAAAATGATTACAAGAACGGAAAGCTTAATACTAACATTTTTAATCGCATAAGGCTTGAAGCAAGATCCAACCTCTGGATTCTTATCATTAATCATTTTACGAATCATTTTTTTATCTTTCATAAAATCGCTCCTTTAGATTTTTAAATAAACGAAATATTATTCTTCTCTTTCAAATAATTCATTAACCTGGTCAAGAGTCATTAAAACCTCACGTCCCTTAGTACCAGCCTTACCAGATACTACTCCCATTTCCTCTAAGGCCTTTACAATACGTGAAGCACGGTTAAAGCCTAAATTGAATTGTTGCTGTAAAAGATTTACTGAGCATGTTTCAGATTCAATAAAGAAACGAGCAACCTGATATAATAATTCAGCTGATTCACCATTGTTTTGAGGAGAACCAAATGAATCATTTTCAAATTTAGCATTTAGAGCATTATGATCCATTAAGTAATCAGGCTCAGCCTCAGCCTTAATGAAATCAGTTACATAGTCAATTTCCTCATCAGGAATGAAGGAACCCTGAAGACGTTGAATACCAACATTCTTAAGAAGCATATCACCCTTACCAAGTAATGCTTCTGCTCCACCCTCATCTAGAATGGTAAATGAGTCTACCTGTGCAGTAACACGGAAGGCAACACGCGTTGGGATATTGTTTTTAATTGTACCCTTAATAACATCGGTTGTAGGTCTTTGAGTTGCACAAATTAAGTGGATACCGGCAGCACGAGCCTTTTGAGTTAAACGTTGAATTGAATCCTCTACGTCTGAAGAGCACACCTGCATTAAATCAGCAAGCTCATCAATAATTATGACAATATAAGGAAGCTTTTTCATTGAAAGATCTGTCTTACATTTTTCATTATAGTCCTTAATACCACGTGCTCTTACGCTTGCAAATGCACCATACCTACGGTCCATTTCATCACATGACCATTTTAAAGCCTCTGAAGCTGTTTTAGGATCCGAAATAACAGGGGTAATTAAATGTGGAAGATCATTATAGGTAATAAGCTCAACCTGCTTAGGGTCAACAAGGATTAGCTTTAGCTCATCAGGACGATTTTTTAATAACAAGCTGACTAGTATCGTATTAATACATACAGATTTACCACTTCCTGTAGAACCGGCAACAAGACCATGAGGCCATGATGAAATATCACTTGTAATAATATTACCATCAATATCCTTACCTAGTGATACATTTAAAGGCTTACCATCATTAACGAATTCCTTAGTAATGATATCACCAAACCATACAGTTTCACGGTTATCATTAGGAACCTCGATACCAATTGTTCTTTTACCTGGGATTGGTGCTTGAATACGAATAGCAGTTACACCTAGATTAGCTTGGAATGTATCCTGTAAATTTGCTACTTTTTTAACATTAATACCATTTTGAAGTAAAATTTCATATCGTGTAAATGTAGGGCCCTTAGTAAAGTTAACAACCTCACCTGAAATATCAAATGATTCAAGGGTTTCATTAATGATTTCCTTCTTTTCAGTTACCCATTCAGGTAATTCCTCTAAGGACTCAGGCGTACGCTTAAACTTATCAAATGGAGGTAATACATAGTTTTTATAAGGATTAACGCTATCAGGAAGCTTCTGATTAACAGTTTCCTTAGCCTTTTCAGGACTTAATGCCTCTTCCTTATCAGCAAATTGCTCTTCTTTTTCCTCATCTTTTTCATCTTCCACCTCAGGCTCAGCTACACGTTCAACAAAAGGTGTTCCTTGCTTCTTAGCCTCTTCCATTTCCTCCTTTGTTCTTTTAACAATATTAGTAAATGCTGCAGGCTTAGATGATTCAAAGAATTCATCCTCATCATCTGTTATTTCAATTGTTGGATGGAGAGCCTCAAGCTCATTTGTGTTATCTTCCTCCTTAGGGGATGCCTCTTCATCAAAATCAAAGCTGAAGCTTGGAGTATTAGTCTCCTTTACCTCTTCATTAACTGCTTCATTTTCAAATTCAAGGGAATCAGCATTTTTAGGGCTTTCATACTCTTCCTTATCCTTAATAAAGGAAAAATTAACGGTTGGTTGCTTAGACTCCTGATGTTTAACCTTATTTACAGTGATATTTTCACCATAAACCTCCTTGGCTGTATCAAGGCTAATGTGCTGGAACTCGGGGAATTTAGTTCCATATTTTTTCATTAATTCATCCTCAGAAATTTTCTTGTTATCCTTACTACGATAATTATCATATGCTTTTCTAACATCAATTCCCGCCTCAGCATTATCATGATAGGTTGAAACATCCTTAATGCCACTTCCATAAAGCGAAGATGCAAATTCACTCTTTTTAAATGATTCTCTTGATGTTTTAAGACCAGCAAGTGTATTCTCAATTTGAGGAATAACAAAACGTGTTTTTACATTTTCTATAATAGGCTTTTTTTTCTTAGAATTATACATAATATATAATCTCCTTACATCTTTTTCCTAAATATTCTAAATAATGAACGCTTCTTAACTGAAGGCTCCTTAGGTGCCTCAAGGGCAATATTATTTTCCTTAGCATCTACATTTGTATCTACAAAATCAGACTTTGATTCTTCTTCCATTTCGTTTAAATCATTTTGAATATCATTTACTATATCATCAATACCACTATCAATTTCTACAACCTGATCAAATACAGCCTTTGAATAAATTTTATAGGTTTCCTCACCACAGGTTGCAATTACAATCAAGCAGATTTTTTTAATGGCAAAATCAATTGATTTATTTACAACAAATTTACGAGCCCAATAAACCGGGTTTACAACATTAATAACCGATTTAGCAGCATTGAAGGCTTCGATAAGCTTGTATTTTTTAGTAGCCTTAACAATTGAATTAGCTTCAATCTTTTCCTTAACCTCAGTCATACCAATAATTTGGGAAACCTTAAAGCGTCTAAAAATTCTTAGCCCCTTAGCATCTAAAATTTCATCTAATCGATTAGATATATACACAGTAAGCATTAATACCTCATCAATCGAAAGCTCATAAATCGGTCTTTTTGATTCTGGAAAATATTTTTTAGCAATATTCATTACAAGCTCAACTGATAAATCCTTACAATAGGCAATCGTAGAATTAGCCCCCTTAAGGCTTTTATCCTTAAACTGCTGTTGCGCCTCATAAATCATTTGCTTAATTTCCTCATCAGTTACATTGTTAGCCTTTGTTTGAACAATAAATGGCTTTTGTCTTGTGGTTGCAAGGACAATAATAATATATACTAGAGCCGCAATTGTAATACCTCCACCAAGTCCAATTAAAAAGCTAAAAAGGATGGAAAGGCTAAACTGAATTTCAAAGAAACTAATCATTTTATCTTCCTCCTTATAGCACATATTATACAATAAATTAACAATTTATTAAAGAATTAAATTGCATTTATCATAAAAGTATGTTTTAATGAAAAAAAAGGAGTTGTTAGCATGGAGGGCTATGTTATTGTTTTAGATGTTGATGGAACCTTACTTCCATCAAATAATGAAATAACTAGTGACTTAATCGATGAATTAAAGCATTACGAGGAAAACAATATAGTTGTCTTAGCTAGTGGTAGAGGCTACCATGATTTATCATTAATTCATCAAAAGCTTAATTTAAAGGGGCCAATCATTTCCTCTAATGGTGCTTCTCTTGATTTTTTCGATGGTACTCCTAGCGTTACAATGGCAATAAGAAATGAAATTATAAAGGATATTTTTAAGCATAATCGTAGCTTAATTAAATCAGCCTTTTTTTCATATAACCAAAAGCTCTTTATTTTTAACAGGCTTGAAAAGCTTAACTTTTTATACAAAATCAAGCCTGAATCTAAAATCATTGAAGGCCCCTTTGATGAAATAGCTCTTGATCATCCTAATTCACTTTATTTTATTTTAAATAATGATTTAAAGGAGCACTTCTTTAGCTTTTGTCAAAAGTATAGTGACGAAATTGAGGTAAATGAGTTTGGTCATGATAGGTCAGTATCAATTGTAACGATCAATTTAAAGCATACCGATAAGTCTTACGCAATTTTAGAGCTTTTAATGATTTTGAATAAGCATGAATCTGATACCATTATTTTTGGAGATAATTACGCCGATATAAATATGCTAAAGCTTAATGGTCTTACAGTGGCAATGTCTAATGCAATTCCTGAAGTCATTAAGACGGCTAAATATGTTACTGATGAAGATAATAATCATAATGGTGTTATAAAATTTCTTCAAAAAATTGAAAAAGGACTTTAAGGTCCTTTTTTTTAATCGATAATGCCAGCCATTTTAAGTAAATAAATAGCATTTCTTGTATTAGAAATTCCTTCTCTAATTGTATAATCAAAGGCGATTTTATCATCAACATAATGCTCAAGGAAATAATAATTAGAAACTCCTTCAATTTGGCAAAGCTCTGAATCATGGGTTGTAATAATTGCATAGCTTCCTGATTCAATCAGCTTTTTAGCAAAGGCAGTCGCTCCCGTAATACGGTCCTTAGTATTTGTACCCTTGAATATTTCATCTACAAGCACTATCATTGGTTCATTTGTTTTAATGTATGCACAAATATCCTTTACTCTTAAAATTTCTCCATAGAAGGTTGAAATATTATTATTTACATCATCTACTACCTTCATTGAAGTAAATATCTTACAAATTGGTGCCTTAAATTCCTTCGCACATACATTAGCTCCACTTAAAAATAAAACATAATTTACACCAATCGAACGCATAAAGGTTGTTTTACCACTCATATTTGATCCGGTAATTATATTAGTACCCTTAAAGATGAAGCTATTAGCAACACAACGCCTTTCTTCAATTAATGGGTGCTTAATTTGTTCAAATCTAAACTCAGATGAAATTTCTGGTCTTGAGCTATCCTTTACAATTTCAATTGTAGCTAGACTCATTAGCTCCTCAAAATGACCAATTGATACAATCGCATTTTTAAAATCATTTTCATACTTTCTTTGCCAAAGGATGAATAAATAAACTAATAATCCATCTAAAAGAACTGTTCCATTAAATATAACCTGGAAGATTATGTTATTTCTACTATTTAAAAAGCCTGATAAAAGCTTAAAGCTTTTAATTGATTTAGCGTTTAGCTTTTTAATATCATCCTGATATTCATTTAAAAGGCTAGCTTCATATTGCTTAGATTGAATTTCATTTAATAAATAATTATAGCCATAAAAGCTAGTGTTAATTTGTTGCATCGCTCCACCTAGCTCATCAGCCTCCTTATAAAGAAGCTTTCCTAGAAGGTATCCAATAAAAATAACAATTACAGGAAAATAGGCTGGTAAATATTTTAAAATTGATAAAACAATTGATGCTACAAATAAAATAATATAAATTAAATTAATAAATAGCTTATTAGTATTAAAGCTTATATTATTGCTTAATAAATTAAAGGCGTTTTCTAAGGAAGATATTTTTTTCTTATCATTTTCCAAAGAAAACCTAACTGCCATCGCCTCTACTGCGATTGTATCATCAAGCTTAGATGCTAATTCCTTAATCGCATCCTGTCTTTTAATTAAATCCTCTTTAGAAATTAGATTAGCCTTTAGCGCATCGCTTAAGAACTTTCTGCCATATGGTGTTTTAGCAAATGATAAATAGCCAAAAAGCCCGCCTGCGCCATAAATATCTAAGTCCGCCTCTAAAAAGGCATCCCCCTTAAGGTCTTGACCTCTATCTGAGCTTCTTTTATAAGAATCATCAAAACGAGATAAATATTCATTTAGCACCGTTATTTTATAATTAGTATCATCAACCAGCTTTAAATACCTATGGTGGTAGCATGATACTACTACAAAGGTGACAAATAGTAGGGCAGGAAAGACAAAAACAAAGCCCTTCTTGAAGCATGCAAGGATTAATAGACCAACAAAGACAACAAACAAAGCTAATCTTAGAATTGAAATATTATTTTTTATCCTAGTATTATTTTCAACTATTTGCTCATAGTCTTTTTTTAAATCAAGTAATTTTTCCTTTTTCATAAAATCTCCTTAACAATATTATTTATCATATAATATTCATATCCTCTTGATAATAAATAGCGCTGAAGCTTTATTTTGATTTGATTTTTATCAGTATCCTTAATTAGCTTAAGCTTTTTTTGAGCTATTTTTTGGCAATATTCAGTTAATTCTTCACTATAATCATCAAAATCAACTGCACTAATTATATTTGAAGGTATAAGCTTTTCCTTAGCTTTATTAATTATAACATTTGGACCATAACCATTTATAAGATAGTGATCAATTAATACTTGTAAATATCTTTCATTATCAATTAAATGGTGCTCAACAAAATAGCTAACTATTCTTTGAATAATTTCTTCACTAGCGCCTTTTCTTTTTAAATAAAATTTAATTTCACCGCTTGATTTAAGCTTCTTTTCAATATAGCTAAGTGCTATATCATAAAAATCATAATAAGGAATATCAGCTATGATCTCATCAAGCACACTATCATCATCAATAATTTTTCCCTTTACAAGATGATAATGTAAAATTAAATTTTCATCTACATCATAATCCTTGTCATTTAAGGATACAATATACCGATTTTTATTTCTTTTTTTAAGATCATTAACCTTAATCATAATAACCAATAACTTCCTTTGTTTGTGTCATAAATGTAAATGCATCCTTATCAATTTCATGGATTTTATCCTTTAGAACATAGGTTTCATTATTGTCTAGGGTACAAATAAGCATCACAAGTCTATTACCAGTATAGCCACCTCTTACGTCACATTCAGTAACACCACGCTCGATTAAATCAAAAATCATTTTCTTCATTTCAACAGGCTTCGAGGTAATAATATAGGCAGTTCTTCTTGGTTTAGCATTTAGGGCAATATAATCAACGATATATCCTAAAAGATAAACACAAATTAAGCCATAAACAACACCCTCAATTCCATAAATGGAATTATTAGGACGAATAAAAAAGCCCGAAATTAAAATTATAACCCAATCCGTAAGATACATTGTCTTAGAATAAGGAATATGTAAATACTTAGTCATAATCTTTTGGATAATATCCATTCCACCGGTTGTAGCATTTACTCTGAAGCAAATACCAAGACCTAAGGCCATTAAAACAGATGAAACTAGCATAGAAATAAAATACCAATTATTAGGATTTACTCCTCGTAAAATTATATCTGCCTCACAGGATCTTTCCAAAATTAAAATAAAGGATGGTGACAGGACCGATGCATAACAGGTTTTAAAAAAGAAATCCTTTCCTAGTAAAAATAGTCCTACAAAAAGTAAGCTAATATTTAAAATATACATCAAAATTGATGGTGGAAAGGGTAAAAAGGGCTCAAGCATAATCATAAGACCTGTAACTCCCCCTGTTACAAGCTTAGCTGGCTCTAAAAAGAAATAATATGCAAATGATATTAAAAACACCCCAACTGTAATCCATAAAAAAGACTTAAGCCTTTTTCTCATTCTAACCCCTCGCATTCATTTTTAAATAAGCCTTAATAAACTCATCAATTTCGCCATCCATTACGGCCTGAATATTACCTGTTTCATAATCAGTACGATGATCCTTTACAAGCGTATATGGACAGAATACATACGATCTTATTTGCGAACCAAAGCCAATATCCATTTGTTCACCCTTAAGCTTACGAATTTGCTCCTGCTCCTGCTGGATTTTAAGCTCTAAAAGCTTTGATTTTAAGACCTTTAGAGCAATTTCCTTGTTTTTGATTTGGCTTCTTTCATTTTGGCATGTTACAACCGTATTAGTAGGAATATGCGTAACACGAACTGCTGAATAGGTCGTATTAACCCCTTGGCCACCTGCACCTGATGAACAATAGGTATCAATACGAATATCCTCATCATTGATTTCAATATCATTATTATTTTCAATCACCGGTGCGATATCGATACTAGCAAATGAGGTATGACGACGCTTGTTTGCATCAAAGGGTGAAATTCTAACTAGACGGTGAACTCCACGCTCGGATTTTAAAAGACCATAGGCAAAGGAACCAGAAATTTCAACGGTCGCAGATTTAATACCTGCCTCACCTGGCTGGTAATCAATAGTATTAAATTTAAAGCCATGTCTTTGACAATATCTTTGATACATACGGTAAAGCATTAATGCCCAGTCCATTGATTCGGTACCACCAGCACCAGGATGGAATTCCATAATTACACCACTATTGTCGTATTCACCTGATAAGGTAATTCTAATTTCAAGGTCCTTCATTCTTTTTTCAAAGTTATAAATTTCCTCCTCTAAAAGCTTAGCATACTCAGGATCATCAATGAATGAAACAATTTCTTCCATATCCTTAAGCTTTGATGACATTTCGTTATAAATTGAGACATTTTCCTTTTTCGAATTATAGATTGCAATAATTCTATTTGCCTTTTGAGGATCATTCCACAAATTAGGGTCCTCAACCTCTTTAGATAGTGAAGGTAATTCCTTATTAAGCTCTTCTATATTTAATGATTGATATAAATCAGCTACCTCTTCTTTGAAGCTAGCTAAATATTTATTAATTTCATATTTTTCCATCTAATACCTCCACAATAGGGAAAAAAGCTCCTAAGAGCTTTTTATCTTCCATGACAATATTTATATTTTTTACCAGAGCCACAAGGACATAAATCATTTCTACCTACAGTTACAAGGCTCTTCTTAGGTGCACGCTTAGCCTCTCCACCCTTTGAATCGTTTGTTACTGTATTCTTATTTACTTCCTCACGCTCAAGATTTGACCTAATTTGAGCACGCATTAAATACTTTAAGACATCAGTTTCAATGCTTCTCATCATCTTATTGAATAGCTCAACACCTTCCTTTTGATAAATTTGGAATGGATTTTGTTGAGCATAGGATTGTAAAGAAACACCTTGACGAAGCTCGCTCATCTTATCAATGTGCTCAGTCCAATGAGTATCAAATACCTTTAAGACAACAACCTTAAGGAATTCCTGATAAATTTCATCCTCAAACATTGCCTTCTTTTCTTCTAACTTTTTAAACGCAATATCAGTTAGGTAATCACAAATTTGATTTTCATCAAGCGTTTGAATTACGCCTATATCAACGGCACCCTGACCAAAGAATTGATTGTTAAATTCCTTAGTAATTGCCTCATCATCAATATTATATTTTGAATGACCAACCTGCTCCATATGAGCAAACGCAGCATTCTCAACACCAGCCTTGATTAAATTATTAACAATTGGCTCAATTGACTTATCCTTAATAATGTGCATTCTTTGATCATAGAATAGCTCACGTTGCTTACGAATGACATCATCATATTTAAGTACGTTCTTACGAGAATCATAGTTAGCACCCTCAATACGAGTTTGAGCATTTGTTACAAGCTTTGTAAACATCTTTGACTCTAAAGGTAGAGATGTATCTCCACCATTCGCAAGACGAATAGCCATATCAATTCTATTTTTGAAGGAATCACTACCAAAACGCTTTAGTAAATCGTCCTCAGATGAAGTATAGAAGCGTGAGTATCCTGGATCTCCTTGACGACCAGAACGACCTCTTAGCTGATTATCAATACGACGTGATTCATGTCTTTCAGTACCAAGAACACATAAGCCACCAAGCTCTCTTACACCCTCGCCAAGCTTAATATCGGTACCACGACCAGCCATATTAGTTGCGATTGTAACGGCGTTCTTTTGACCAGCAACAGCGACAATTTCAGCCTCACGTGCATGGTTTTTAGCATTTAAAACCTCATGAGGAATTCCTTCGTGTGTTAATCTTTTAGAAATAACCTCAGATGATTCTACAGAAACAGTACCAACAAGAATTGGTTGTCCTGTAGCATGGCGTGCTTTAATTTCTTCAACAAGAGCATTAATCTTAGCCTCCATTGAGCAATAAAGTAAGTCAGGCATATCCTTACGAATAACAGGCTTATTAGTAGGAACCTCTACAACATACATATTATAAATGTTTCTAAATTCCTCTTCCTCAGTCTTAGCAGTACCAGTCATACCAGAAAGCTTCTTATACATACGGAAGAAATTTTGATATGTAATTGTAGCTACAGTTACAGTTTCCTGCTTAATTTCTACGCCTTCCTTAGCCTCTAAGGCTTGGTGTAGACCCTCACTATATTGACGTCCCTTTAAAACACGACCAGTAAATGAATCAATGATTACAACCTCGCCATCCTGAACCATATATTCAACGCCATTCGTAAAAATATAATTAGCCTTTAGAGCGTTATTAATACGGTGTACAAGACCAACATTTTCAAGCTCATATAGATTTTTAAGATTAAATTGCTTTTCAGCCTTTTCAACACCAGACTCAAGCAATTGAATTGTTTTAGATTCAATATCAATTTCATAGTCCTCATCACTTAGACTCTTAACAAAGCTATCAGCTGATTGGTATGAAACAGCAGAGGTCTTAGCACCACCAGAAATAATAAGAGGAGTACGAGCCTCATCAATTAAAATTGAATCGACCTCATCGATAATGGCATAACTAAGACCGCGAACCTGAACTAGATCCTCTTCTCTAACTGCCATATTATCTCTTAAATAGTCAAAGCCTAGCTCACTATTTGTTGAATAAAGAATATCGCAATCGTATTGCTCACGCTTTTCCTGACGAGTTAAATCACGAATATTTAAACCAACTGTTAAGCCTAACCAACGATAAACAGTACCAATTTCACCATCAACCTCACGCTGAGCAAGATACTCATTGACAGTTACAATATGAACACCATTACCTGCTAAGGCATTTAAATAGGCAGGCATTACTGCAGTAAGGGTTTTTCCTTCACCAGTTTTCATCTCGGCAATATTACCACCATGAATGGCAATGGCACCACAAACCTGAACAAAGAAAGGCTTTTTCTTAATAACACGATAAGCAGCCTCACGTACAACGGCATAAGCCTCTGGTAAAATGTCATCTAAAGTTTTACCATTTTTTAATAATTCCTTAAAATAAGGAGTTTTTGCCTGTAGCTCTTCATCTGAAAGCTTAGACATTGCTTCATCATATGAAAAAACCTGCTTTGCAATCTTTTCACATCTTTTTAGCTCTTTATAACCTGCATCAAATAATTTTTTAAACATATAATTTTCCTCTAATCTGATAAATAAATTTATAGAATAAAATAAATATAAAATATTTATTAAATGTCTATTTTTA
>ERZ780070.932-NODE-932-length-11393-cov-5.071088_pt1 | contig 11393 bp, 7 predicted proteins | sample MGYA00511577_ERZ780070 | MGnify/ENA primary metagenome ERZ780070 (study PRJEB29588, sample SAMEA2162530) | human gut metagenome | biome: human gut; feature: human-associated habitat; material: faeces | place: Denmark | collected 2008/2010 ...
AAAAACAAAAACCGCCGTTTCTAAAAAAAGAAAAGGCGGTGGAGCTGAAAAACTGCATGTAATCAGTCAGCCTTATTCGTCGTATAAATACGCTTATGTCGGCCACTCCACCACAAGGTGGATTTTACATGAGATGTTTTTCAGACACCACGGTTCACCTCTGAGCCGCAAGTCGAGTTTACTATGACCGGAGATAAATGCAATCAGAAAAATAACGTTGCGGGAAAAAAGCTTTTTTTATAAAAGAAACCCCGGATTGACCGGGGTTTCTTGAAATGAGGCGGATGTCTATTTGCCGTATTTTCTGGCCATAAACTGTTCCAGCCAGTGAATGTTATATTGGCCGTCGATAAATTCGGCTTGAGATATAATATCCTGGTGCAGCGGAATAGTCGTTTTGACGCCTTCGATGACAAATTCTTCCAGCGCGCGCCGCAGTCTCATCAAGGCTGCATTGCGGGTTTTGCCGCTGACAATCAGTTTGGCAATCATACTGTCGTAAAACGGCGGAATGCTGTAGCCGGAATAAATTTCGGAGTCAACGCGAACGCCCAGGCCGCCCGGAGCGTGCCATTCGGTAATTTTACCGGGGCAGGGGGCGAAAGTTTCCGGGTCTTCGGCATTGATTCTGCATTCAATTGCGTGGCCGCTGAAAGTGACGTCGTCTTGGGTATATCCCAGAGCGGCACCGCTGGCAACGCGGATTTGCTCGCGAACGATGTCAATGCCGGTAACGGCTTCGGTAATCGGATGCTCAACCTGCAAGCGGGTGTTCATTTCCATAAAATAGAAACGGCCGTCTTCAAACAAAAATTCCAGCGTTCCGGCGTTGGTGTATCCGATTTTCTCAATAGCCTTGCGGACGATTTCGCCGATTTCTTCCCGCTGCTGACGGTTTAGAGCCGGAGAAGGCGTTTCTTCAATGACTTTTTGGTTGTTGCGCTGGATGGAGCAGTCGCGCTCGCCCAAATGAACAACGTTGCCGTATTTGTCGGCCAGCACCTGCATTTCAATGTGGCGGGGTTTTTGCAGATATTTTTCCATATAAACCACGTCGCTGGTGAATGCCGCTTTGGCCTCGGCCTTGGCCATGGTGAAAGCCTCTTTCATCTCTTCGTCGTTAAAGGCGATTTTCATGCCTTTGCCACCGCCGCCGGCCGTTGCTTTGACAATTACCGGGTAGCCGATTTTGTTGGCCCATTCAATGGCGTGTTCAACGCTTTCGAGTGCCGGAGAACCGGGCGTAATCGGCAGGCCGGCTTCTTCGGCGGCCTTGCGTGCGGTAATCTTGTCGCCCATCAGGCGCATTTGTGCCGAGGTCGGGCCGATAAAGGTTATGCCGTGTTCTTCAACCATCTCTGCAAAGTCCGCATTCTCGGACAAAAAGCCGAAACCGGGGTGGATTGCGTCTGCACCGGTAATCAGGGCAGCGGAAATAATGGCTGACTTGTTTAAATAGGATTCCGTAGAACGGGCAGGCCCGATGCAGACGGCTTCGTCGGCCAGACGGACGTGCATAGCATTGGCATCGGCTTCCGAATGGACGGCCACGGTTTTTATACCCATTTCGCGACAGGCGCGATGGATGCGCAATGCTACTTCGCCACGGTTGGCAATCAGTACTTTTTCAAACATTTTGTGTTCCTAAATTGTTTCCACTACTCAATGATAACCAGGGGTTCGCCGTATTCGACCGGATCGCCGCCTTCAACCAGAATCTTGGCGACCGTGCCGTTTTTGTGGGCTTTAACCGGGTTAAAGGTCTTCATGGCCTCAATCAGGCAAACGATGTCGCCTTCCTTAACGCTGTCGCCGACTTTAACGTAGTTCGGCGTATTGGGGTCGGCAGAAAGGTAAACGACACCGACCATCGGAGATTTGACGGCGTTGGGGCTCTTGGAATAATCTTCAGCCTGACCTGCGGGAGCGCTGACGGCGGCAGGTGCCGGAAGCGAAGCGGCCGGAGCCGGAATCGGAGCGGGAGCAGCGGGCATCGGAGCCGGAACAAAAGTCGGAGCAGCGGCACCGCCGTTTTTGCTCAGGCTGATTCTGCAGCCTTCGTCTTCGTATTCCAATTCGGTCAAGTTGCTTTTATCAAGTATTTCAGCCAGCTTGCTGATGACTTTGGTGTCGATGGGATTAGACATAAGATTATTCTCTCTTTCTAGTTAATGTTAAATCGAACAAATTTCTGAGTCGTTGATACCCTGTTTTTGATAAAAAAACAACAAAAAACGTAATTTTTTGCAAATTATGCTCTGATTTGTGCTGAAATAATCAATTTTTTTCGTTTTTTTTTGTATTTTTGCATTTTTCTGAAAATTCCGGTTGCGAATGTTAATCGAAACAACTTTTAAATGATTCCTGCGTTTCTTCATACTTTATATATAAGGGGCAAAATATGACAACGATACGCCTCTCAAAATTTGGCACGCATTTTGCATAAATGTCAGAAGATTGAAATTTTTTATTAGAAGGCTTATGAAAATGGAAGTTAAAGATATCAATAATTCAGTAAATCCGCTCCTGTTTAATAAGAATGCCGCCGTGGCTGCTTCCGGCCAGGCGCTGGGTGCCGGGTTTGCCAGTCTCCTCGGTCAGACTTCTATGGTGATGGATATTTTGCCGGTTCGCCCGGAAGTTGACGTCAAGCCTGAGGTCAAAACATCTTCGGTTGACAACCGGGATGTTGCCGCCGATGACAAAAAGGCTCCCGTTTCCAAAGCTGATGACAAGCAAAACGCCGCTTCGGCAGAAGACAAGAAAACGTCTAAGCCTTCTGATGACAAAAACGTTAAAGATAACGACAAGGCTTCTTCGTCGTCGGAAAACAAACCCGCAAACAAAAAGAATAAGACTGCAAAAGCTGACGATTCTGCTGCTGTTCCGGCTTCTGCCGAGCAGCAGAATGTTCCCCAGGCGCCCGTAGCGGAAGAAGTTAATCCTGCCGCTGCCGAAGTCGTTGTCGCCGAAAACGTCGTGGCTGCAAATGTTGATGCCGCCGTTCCGGAAACCTTGCTGACAACGCCGGTTGCCGGGGTTGAAGAGGCTCCGCAGCAGATTGCGGCTCCGGTTGTCGAAGCGCCGGCTCCCGTAATGGATGCCGCACCGCTGCCGTCGGTTGAAGAAGTTATGCCGAATATGGATGTAACGGCGGTTATTGACGGCAAAGAGGTTAAGCTTTCCGACTTCGCCCTGACGGAGGCTCAGATAGCTTCTGCCGAGGTTGTTACAATGGTTAACGCCGAAACCGGTGAAACCGTACAGATGAGCGGTGTCGAGTTCTTGCAGCAATTGCGCAGCGCCGCTGCCGCCGCCCCGGAAGTTTCTGCTCCCGTGGCTGCTGAGGACGCTGCCGTTGTCGCTCCCGAAGGATTTGTAAAAAATACCGCGGCCGAAACGGTTGTTGCGGAAGCCGCCAAGCCTCTCGAGACGGTTGAGGTCGTTGAGGACAAAGGGGCCGACATTGCTGCCCCGCAGGTTAAGGCTCAGGCTAAACAGGCTGATAAGGTCGCAGCATACGTTGACGAAGGGCTTGCCGAACAGGCTGTCGTTCTGGATGAAAAATTAGGCGGCGAACAAAAGGTTAAGGTCGACGTTCAGGTCAAAGAGGAAAAAATTGCCTACACCGCGCCGACAGATCTCGTTAAAGACAAAATTACGCTGAAAGAAGCTTTGCAGGCCGCCGCACAAGATGCCGACAGCGAGGTTTCTTTTGCAAAGCCGTCTCAGCTCGTTTCTTCTGACGCCGCAGCGCAGCCTGTTGCCGCTAACGGCCAGAATGCGGCTAACGTCAAGGCAAACGTACAGACTGTGGCTCCCGTGATGACTGCCGCCGTCCAGGCTGATGCTGCCGATGCCGTCGTTTCTGCTCCGTCTTCCGTTTCCGGCGTTTCAGAGGTCAGCTCTGCCGCCGTGTCTCATGCCGGTGCTTCCGGCAGCGAGTTTGTCAATGCGGCCAAGGCAGAAGCAAATGCCAAAACTAATGACGCTTCTTTCCGTGACATTTATAAGAGAATGAGCAAAGAAGTCGTTGACCAGGTAAAAGTAAATATTACCAAATCTGCCGTTAAAGGCGTTGATAAAATCGACATTCAGTTAAAGCCTGAAGATTTAGGACACATTGAGGTAAAAATGCGTATTTCCAAGGATGGAAAATTGCAGGCTCACATTATCTCCAGCCGTCCTGAAACCATGGAGGTGCTTCAAAAAGAAATCCAGACTTTGGAAAAAGCATTTAACGATGCTGGTTTCCAAACCGATGAGGGCAGCCTGAGCTTTAGTTTCCGTGAAGGCGGACAGGCCGGCTACGAGCAGGAAAGAAATTCCGAGCTCCGCAGCTTCATCGGCAATGTATTTGAAAATGAAGCCAATGAAGAACTCGCCGGCAATGACAATATGTCGGAGTGGACCCCGGCCAAGGGGCTCAACATCCGAGTTTAGGATAGGGGAGAATTGCTATGGTAGATATCAGCTCAATCACAGGCACCGTCCAAAGCGGACAGGCTAAAACCAATGCCAGCAGCCAGACTTTGTCTGCTGATATGAATACTTTTTTAACGCTCCTGACCACTCAGTTGAAGTATCAGGACCCGTTAGATCCGATGGATACTGCGGAATTTACCAACCAGTTGGTACAATACTCCAGCGTTGAACAGGCCATCCAGACCAATACCAAACTGGACAACCTTTTGTCGCTGACGATTTCCAACCTTGGTGCCCAGGCAGTGTCATACATCGGCAAAACCGCTCAAGTACTGGGTGATGTAATGCCTTTAGAAGGGGGCAAAGCAAAAGCGGCTTATACCTTAAGCAAGGATGTAAGCTCTGTAACAATCACTGTTAAGGATATGAACGGCAAGGTCGTTTACTCCGAGACCGGCGAAACCACTTCCGGCACCCACGAATTCACCTGGGACGGCAAGGATTCTAACGGTAACCAGCTCGAAGACGGCGCTTATCAGATTGTCGTTTCGCCCAAGGTTCCCACCGGAGAAAGCTCCGCAACCGTCACCACGACGATTTTCGGTAAGGTTACCGGTGTGGCCAGCGACAGCAACGGTATTTATATCGGCCTCGGCAACGCTGTTACCGCAAACCTCGGCGATATCCTGACCATGCGCAACGACGACTACTTTGACAAAGTCGACACCGGCAACGGCGATAATAACGACGGCGAAGGCGGAGAAGTCGAAGGCGGCGATGGCGACGGTGAGACCGAAACCCCTCCGGCCGAAGAGGGTGACAACAACAATAATGAAACAGCTTCGGCCTAATTATTAAAGTTTTAGGAGAAATAAAATGAGTTTATTTGGTGCATTACAATCAGGAATTTCAGGCTTGGCAGCTCAGTCTACGGCTATGGGCGCTATCTCTGACAACATTTCCAATGTAAATACCATTGGTTATAAAAACAATTCGGTTGCTTTTCAAACCTTGGTAACAAAACAAACCTCCAGCAGTCACTATTCGCCCGGCGGTGTGCAGCCTGTGTCCAAACAGGGCATTAACGCTCAGGGTTTGCTGGCGGCTAACTCTTCGTCCACGGCAATGGGTATCAGCGGCAACGGCTACTTTGTCGTAAACACCTCTGCCAACCCGGCTGAAGGCGATATGTGGGCATACACCCGTGCCGGCGACTTCGATATTGATAACCAGGGTTATCTCAAGAACACCAGCGGTTTCTACCTGCAAGGCTGGTCTCTGCTGCCTTGGGACGGCAACTCTAACGCCAATATCGTTGACGTCAACGGCGTAAAATATATGAAAGCTTATTACGACAGCAACGGCGACACGGTTTACATCAACGACAATATCGTTGATAACCGCAACCTGCGCCCGATTAACCTGTCCACCATCGGTGGTTCTGCAACCCCGACCCAGCAGATTAACTACGGTGCCAACCTGCCGGCTAACGACCCGGTTTATGATCCGTCGGTTCCCAGTGCCGGAGGCCGTCACAGCGTTAACGCTCTGATTTATGACAGCTTGGGCAACTCCAGCAATATGAGCCTGACTTATACCAAAGAGTCTTCTAACTCTTGGGGAATGTCGGCCAGCATTCCGAGCGGTGCCGCAACCGTAACCCTGTCCGGCAATTACGAAACTTTCGGCGACGAAAGCAACGACGTTTACTACGCAGCCGGCCAGCTTGAGTTTACCGATGTTCCTGCCGAGGGTTCTTACATCACCATCAAGGATGACACCACCGGCGAAACTTACAAATTTGTATTCACCAGCAACCCCGGTGGCGTGACCGATCCCGGCAGCTATGCCGTTGACATTTCTACCGGCATTGTTTCCGCCAGCGACTTCGCTCAGAAGTTTGCTGAACAAATCCAGGACGTTATGCCCGGCGCCAAACGTTTTACCGCCAGCGGCAACAGCATCCAGATTGTCCAGTCTCTGACCGGCGGCGCTTTGTCCATCGACTGCAGCAAGACTCTTGCCTGCGTCCAGTCTGCGGTTAACCCGGTACAAGAAACCGGTATCCCGACCGGCCAGTTCACCATTCCTGCAATCGACAATGATATTAAAAACGTCGGTTCGGTAACCTTTACTTCTAACGACAAGAATGATTATGTCGGCAAAAGTGTAACGGTTAACGGTAAACAATACACATTCTCCAATGGTGGTGGCGGTGTAGACATTTCCGGCGCAACTTCTGCGGCAGAAATTGCCAGCGCTTTGGCCGATGCCATCCGCAAGGATATTGATGAGCCGGACAGAGTCTCTGCCAACGGTTCAACCCTTGAGTTTATCCCCTCGACCACCGGTCCGGATATGACGCTTGATTTTTCACAGGTCGGTAACATTGTCGGTACGGCCCGCGACGGCGATTCCTGGGTTAATATGGCCGGTCAGGCAGTAACCATCAAAAACACCTTTAACACCAACAATACCGACGTTGAGCAGGGTTCTGTCGTTCCCTCTGTCCGTTTCAACCAGGACGGTACGCCCAAATACTTCTTTGTAAATGATTTGCAGATTGAATGGGCAAACGGCGCCGAGAATATGAATAACGGCTACAAACAGGGCACCTCAATCAGCCTGTCTATGGGTAACGTAGGCACCAACGACGGTTTAACCAGCTTGTCTGGTAACTTCACTACCAACTATATCAACCAGGACGGTGCAAAATTTGGTAGTTACGCCGGCGTAAGCATCGGCGAGGACGGTGTTGTCACCGCTCTGTATGATAACGGTGAAACCCGCCCGATTGCAATCCTGCCGTTAGCAACTTTTGCAAATGCCAACGGTATGAGCTCCTTAACCGGTAATGCCTGGATAGAAACCGACAGCTCCGGTCAGGCTCTGTTGAAAATGGCCGGTACCAACGGCGCCGGCACGGTTGCCTCCAGTGCTCTGGAACAGTCTACGGTAGACTTGGCAACTGAATTTTCAAATATGATTGTTACCCAGCGTGCTTATTCGGCTGCAACCAAGATTATTACGGCAGCAGACGAAATGCTGGATGAATTAACCAGACTGACTTAGGTTAATTCCTAGAAACGGAAACTCCTAAAACAAAAAAACCTGCGGAAGAAATCCCGCAGGTTTTTTGATGCCGTTTCGCGCCGGATATAAAATGTTATTCCCCTGATTTGCAGTTTTTTTTCTTGGTGGCGGATTCCCTTGGTTTGTTAACTGTTCATTAACCAAAAATGTCTTGACTCCCCGAGAATGAAAGTTTAGGCTCAACTACAGATACGGATTGAACTGTATTTAGTACCCAAGGGGTACGGAGCTGTCGAAAGCTCTTATACCATTCGGTGTTAGGATATAACATCGTCAAATTGTTATCTGTCTTTTATGATAACAATGAATATATCCCCGATTCATAGTAATATGGTCGGGGAGCTTTTAGCGTATGTCCAAGAACCATATTCTATCTAAACAGAACTTGGTTTAAAAGGCTAAAAGAGTCATTTAATGGTATATGATTTTCGAACTCTCCGACCACCTTTTGTGCAGGTGGTTTTTTGTTTATTAACGTTAGGACAAAAAAAGGAAGTTAAATCATATGAAGAATAAACTTTTATTTACAACAGCCTTGGTTGCCGCAGCTTTGACCGCTTCGGTATCTTATGCTGATGAGAACAAGGTCTATGAAGGCAATTACAGTAGCTCAGAAACTCGTGTTACTGATGCTGCTGGTAAGTTCACCATCGAAAACGTCACTGCTTCAGGCGTATTCCAAGAAGGTCAAGATTATGTTCGCAACGGTATCTTTGGCACCCGTGATGACCAAGGATACAATCAGGGTGAGGCTACTTTCACCGGTACGGCAAATATCACCAACGGCGGCGGTATCGAAGTTGGTAATGTAACGGTATCTGAGGGTGCCGTCATTAACATCAGCGGTCAGAATGACTTGCTGCCGGGTACTATTGAGGATGATAGAAAGGATTACCACAAAGGTTCCATTCTCGCCGGTTATAAGGGTATTGCCATCAACGGCGGAACCATTAACTTATCCGACGGCGGTATGCTGATTGCCGGTACAAAAGAGGGCACAGCTGATTTCCTGGTTAACAGCGGTACAATCAACGTCGACAACAGTTTCTTGGTTGCCGATAATGACGGCACAATTAAATTCAATGGTGCTGATGCAATTACTGCGGCTGAAGAAGCGGCTCAAGGTGATTTTGTTGAATCCTTGAACAAAATCAGCGCTTCCGACCTCAATGATGTTGCCGATACTTTGGGAGACCATTATGGCAATGAAGATAATGTCGTTCAAGCCAAAATAGATGCTTATGTTGATAGCATCAAAACACAATTAGGTGATGAACCAAGTGGCAACGATGTAGTCAATGAGTTCAAGGATGCTTTAGGTGACAAGGCTCCTGAAAGTCTGAGCGATGTAAATGACGACGCTGCGCTGAAAGCCTGGTTGGAAGAAAACAAGCTGACTAAAGATGACTTTGAAAAAGATGAGACTTATAAAACTCAAACAGGTGACAAAGTCGACAACGCTTTGGTCGATGCCTATAACAATGATGCTAGTGGTGAGAAACTAACTTTAACTTGGGATGATTTACACAAGGACGCTCAGAAAAAAGCTGAAGCCCAGATTGATGCCGCTAAGAATGCAGCCACACCGACTATTAATCTTACCGGTAACAACCGTCTGGTAGGTGCTGTTGATATGGAAGCTTCTGTAATGAATCTCAAAAATGGCACAACCACTGCTGATGGTGCAGTTACCCTTGGTCAAAATGCTGTCGCCAATATTGACGGCACTCTGAAAGCCGAGCAAGGTACTCAGTTAAATGACGGTGCGGTTGTTAATTTGACCGGTACAATGGATAGCAACGTCACGGTAGCGCAGAATGCTAACGTCAACGTTAATGGCTCTGAGGCATTTATTCAAAACCTCGCCGGAGACGGAACATTAAATATCAACGCTAATACGTCAGTGTCTACACTCTTTGGCTCAGCATCAGAGATTGGCACTTTGGCAGTAAAAGAGGGCTCAACCTTCATCCTCGACAGCTTAGATAAGGTTAGTGCAGATCCAGACAACGATATCGAAGCCAAAGATGCAGTTAATCTGACTGCTAGCACAATGGAAGTATCTGGTACCGCCATTGTCGCCGACAATGGTAATAGCATTGCAGCAACCACGGTTAAAGACGGCGGTATTTTGGATTTGGGATATAATACCTTCAGTTCTAACGTAACTATGGATGCCGGTTCAACCTTGAACGTCGGCGTTAAGAATGATGACGAGGCTCCTGCCGGCGAGTTGATCCATGGTAATATTGACGGAGATCTTAATGTAACCGCCTCTAGCAATGGAGAAGCCAACGCTTCTATGAACCTGATTATTGCCGCCGATACCAAACTCGGTGAGGAGAGCAAAATTGATTTGGCCTCAGGTTCTGAAAATGGTTTAGGCAACCTCGTTGTTAACAACAACCTGCTCTATAACTTGGATGGTGTAGATGACGACGGTAAAATTACAGGAAGCGAAATCACAGTAAGCAAGAAAGATTCCTCAGAAGTAGCCGCAGGGGTAGCAGCCAACGGAGCCAACGGTAACCAGGCCGGAACGATTGCAGCTTTCGTAGACGGTTTAAGCGGCAATGCCCAGGCAGATAACATTACCAATCAGATTTCAACACTGGTACAAAGCCGTAATGTTAAAGAGGCAGCCCGGTTGGCGAAAGAAGTTGCGCCTGTAGCCGCTCCGGTAGCACAGTCTCAGGTAACCGAAACCACCAATCAGGTGTTTGGCGCGGTTGCTACCCGCCTTTCCGGCGGTTCCGTATCTTCGGCAGCCGAAGGCAAATCATCTGGCGACAGCGTCTTCGAACGTGCCGCCATGTGGGTACAGGGCTTGTTTAACAAGAGCAAGTATGACGGCAGCAACGACTTCAAGACGGATTCTACCGGACTTGCCCTCGGTGCAGAAAAATACCTCAACAGCGACGTAAAAGTCGGTGCCGGTTATGCCTATACCAACAGCGATGTCAAACAGGGCGATAGAAAGATAGACGTAGACACCCATACGGCGTTTGTTTACGGCGAATACAAACCCTCAGACTGGTATGTGAACGGTATAGCGTCGTACAACTGGGGCGACTATGATGAGAAGAAATACGGGGGTCTTTCAGGCAAATACGATGTAAACAGCATCGCCTTGCAGGCCATGACCGGATATGACTTCCATATGAACGGCGCGGTTGTTACGCCGGAAGCCGGTTTGCGATACATCAACATCCACCAGGATTCGTATACGGATACGGCGGGTCAGCGAGTATCAGAAAACAGCTCGGATTACCTGACCGGTATCGTAGGAGCCAAAATCAAGAAAGATTATACGCTCTCTAACGGAATGAACATCCGTCCGGAAGCCCGTTTGGCAATGACCTATGACCTGGTAAACGACAACTCGAACGCGTCGGTTATGCTGGCTAACGGCTCAGCCTATCAGGTACGAGGCGAGGCCTTGGATCGCTTTGGCGTAGAAGCCGGAGTAGGTCTGACAGCCGAGGTTGATGACAATGTAGAGGTTTCGTTGGGTTACGAAGGTAAATTCCGTGACCACTACAAAGATCACACCGGATTGCTGAACGCCAAGTATAAGTTCTAAAACGCAGCGTCAGTCAAAAAAATTATTATTAAGTTTTTTCATGTAAGTCAAAAGTTCCGGGGGTTTAGGCTCCCGGTTCTTTTTTTGTTGCAAAACGTCCGATTTGCTTTAATATGTCTTTTGCGGTTCAGAGGTGAACCGTGGTGTCTGAAAAACATCTCACAATAAAACATCCACTTCGGTGGGGTGCGCGATATAAGCTGCTTTTGTAGACGAATAAGCGTGACTGTATTGTGACAGTTTTTCAGCTCCACCGCCTTTTCTTTTTTTAGAAACGGCGGTTTTTGTTTTT
>ERZ780070.938-NODE-938-length-11310-cov-3.698712_pt1 | contig 11310 bp, 9 predicted proteins | sample MGYA00511577_ERZ780070 | MGnify/ENA primary metagenome ERZ780070 (study PRJEB29588, sample SAMEA2162530) | human gut metagenome | biome: human gut; feature: human-associated habitat; material: faeces | place: Denmark | collected 2008/2010 ...
ACATTCAATAACAAGACGTTACGAAGCTATCGTCCATAATGTTATAAAAGAAGATGACTGTATATGATATGGATAAGGATTTTGATGAAATTGTTTCTAAGGTAGATTTCGTATTCTGTGCAGTTAATATGCCTAAGGACCAGATTAAGGCTATAGAGGAAAGATATGCTAAGGCAGAAGTTCCAGTTGTTTCTAATAACAGTGCTAATCGTTGGACACCAGATGTTCCTATGGTTGTTCCAGAAATCAACCCAGAGCATCTTGAAGTTATTAAATATCAGAGAGAAAGACTTGGTACTAAGAGAGGATTTATCTGTGTTAAGCCTAACTGTTCAATCCAGAGCTACACACCTGCTCTTAATGCATTAAAGGAATTCGGACCAAAGCTTGTTGTTGCAACAACATATCAGGCAATCTCAGGTGCTGGTAAAACATTTGAACAGTGGCCAGAGATGGTTGAGAATATCATCCCTTATATTGGTGGCGAGGAAGAAAAGTCTGAGAAAGAGCCTTTAAGATTATGGGGTAAGATTGAGGATGGAAAGATTGTTCCTGCAAGTGATCCGGTTATCACATGTCAGTGTATCAGAGTTCCAGTTCTTGATGGACATACAGCAGCTGTATTTGTTAACTTTGAGAAGAAGCCAACTAAGGAACAGATTATTGAAAAGTGGAGAAGCTTCAAGGGAGTTCCACAAGAACTTAATCTTCCAAGTGCTCCAAAGCAGTTCATCCAGTATCTTGAAGAAGATGACCGTCCACAGGTTAAGCTTGATGTAAATTATGAGAACGGAATGGGTGTTTCACTTGGCCGTTTAAGAGAAGACAGTGTGTTTGATTATAAGTTTGTTGGTCTTTCACACAACACATTAAGAGGTGCTGCAGGTGGAGCTGTTCTTATTGCAGAGCTTCTTAAGGCACAGGGTTATATCACTCCTAAGGATGCAGAATAATTAAATTCTAATACACATACCAGAAAAGAGATGTCAGAGATGGCATCTCTTTTTACTTGCTTAAAAACCTATTATGATATAAAATTATGAAACGACTTAAAGAGTAAAGAGGGGACATTTACATTGAAGGAAAATTATTTTTATGCAATGCTGTCGAGAATGAAATATATTAACAGATGGGGACTTATGCAGAATACACGCCATGAGAATCTGTGCGAGCATAGTCTTGAAGTGGCATTCATAGCACATGCATTGGGAATTATCAACAATGAGATATATGGTGGGAATATTAATGCTGAAAGGCTTGCAATTCTTGGAATGTATCATGATGTTACAGAGATAATTACGGGTGATCTTCCGACTCCTGTAAAGTATTACAATCCGGTTATAAGAAATGCTTATAAGGAAGTAGAGCATGTTGCAGAGGAGCAGATGCTCTCAGGTCTGTCATCTGATATAAGAGCACATTATAAGGGTGTGTTATCAGAGACAGAAGAGGAAGAAGAACTCTGGAAATATGTAAAGGCGGCTGATAAGATGTCAGCTTATATCAAATGTCTTGAGGAAAAGAAGTCTGGTAATATGGATTTTGCTGATGCGGAAAAGACAATATATCAGGCTATTGTTGATATGAATATTCCGGAAGCAGATTATTTTATAAAAGAATATATACCAGCTTATATGGGAACTCTTGATGCTTCAGGAGAATAATAATTGTGTAATAGACACAGAAATGAGGGATATAATGGGAAAATCCGTATATATCGCGGAAAAACCAAGCGTGGCGCAGGAGTTTGCCAAGGCACTGCATGTGAACTTCACAAGAAAAGACGGATATCTTGAGGGTGGAGACCATATTGTGACATGGTGTGTAGGACATCTGGTAACTATGAGCTACCCGGATGCATATGATCCTAATCTGAAAAGATGGAGCTTTGACACATTGCCATTCATACCAAAGAAATTCAAGTATGAGGTTATACCTGCAGTTGCGAAACAGTTTAATATAGTTAAAGATATTCTTACAAGGGATGATGTTGAATATATATATGTGTGTACCGATTCAGGACGAGAGGGAGAATATATATACAGGCTTGTGAGGCAGGAGGCAGGCGTTAAGGGAAAGAAAGAGCGCCGTGTGTGGATTGATTCGCAGACAGAGGAAGAGATTCTTAAAGGAATTAATACAGCTAAAGATATATCTGAATATGATAATCTGAGTGATTCAGCGTATCTTCGTGCGAAGGAAGATTATCTTATGGGAATTAATTTCTCAAGAGTTCTTACATTGAAATATGGACGCAATATTGCTAATTACCTGCACCTTGACAGGGCAGTTGTATCTGTCGGAAGGGTTATGACATGTGTTCTTGGAATGGTAGTAAGAAGAGAACGGGAGATAAGAAGCTTTGTAAAGACACCGTTCTACAGAGTTATTGGACAGGCACAGGCTGAAAATTCAACATTTGATGCAGAATGGCGTGTAAGTGATAAGAGTATGTATGCTGGTACGCCATATTTATATAAGGATAATGGTTTTAAGGACAGGGAAAAAGCTGAGGAACTGGTTAAGTTCTTATCTGATCCACTGCCGGCACAGGGAGTAGTTGATTCTATTGAGAGAAAGAAAGAAACCAAGAATCCACCGCTTCTGTACAATCTTGCCGAGATTCAGAACGAATGCAGCAAGCTGTTTAAGATAAGCCCTGATGAGACCCTTAATATTATTCAGGAGCTGTATGAAAAGAAACTGGTTACTTATCCAAGAACTGATGCGAGAGTGTTATCAACAGCGGTAAGTAAGGAAATACATAAGAATATAGGCGGACTTAGGAATTTTACTCCTGTGAAGGAGATAGCAGAGCATATATTACAGAATAATATGCAGAAGGGAATTGAAAAGACACGATACTGCAATGATAAAGCAATAACAGACCATTATGCGATTATTCCGACAGGACAGGGGTTTAATAATTTAAAGAACTTGTCAGTTACAGCTGCGAGAACCTATGAGATAATTGTAAGAAGATTTTTAAGTATATTCTATCCACCGGCTATTTATCAGAAGGTAAGTATTACCAGTGATGTAAAGAATGAAAAGCTGTATGCTTCATTTAAAGTGCTTGTAGATGAAGGGTATCTTAGCGTAGCTAAGAACTCATTTGCAAAGGCGAGAAATGATGCAAAAGTAAAGGATGATGATAGCGTCGATAATAAGGAAGATAACAAATGTGATGCAGCTTTATTTGAGGTATTGAAAAAATACAGAAAAGGTTCTACAATCACATTTAATGGGTTTAATATCAAAGAAGGTGAAACATCACCTCCTAAGAGATATAATTCAGGTTCTATTATTCTTGCAATGGAGAATGCAGGACAGCTTATTGAAGATGAGGAGCTGCGTGCCCAGATTAAGGGTAGTGGAATAGGAACAAGTGCTACAAGAGCAGAGATTCTTAAAAAACTTAATACTATTAAGTATATTTCTATTAATTCTAAGACACAGATTATTACGCCTACATTTTTAGGCGAGATAATATATGATGTTGTAGACAATTCTATCAGGCATCTGCTTAATCCGGAGCTTACGGCAAGCTGGGAAAAAGGACTTACAGGTGTAGCAGAGGGGAATATTACAGCAGATGAGTATATGGAAAAGCTTGATGGTTTTGTTTCAAGAAGAACAAGGGCTGTTATGGCATTAAGGAATCAGGCGGGGCTTGTGGGACTTTTTAATGAGACTGCTAAAAATTATAAGTAAATAGGTGAAAGGAATTAAACATATGTGCGGAATTGCAGGATATGTAGGAGACAGAGAAAGCGCAGATGTACTTGTAGATGCATTATCTAAGCTTGAATACAGAGGATATGACTCAGCAGGTATTGCGGTATTTGATCATGGTAATATTAAGGTTAAGAAGTGCAAGGGAAGACTTGCCAACCTTGTTGAGAAGATGGATGAAGAAGGAAAACCACAAGGACATGTTGGAATTGGTCATACAAGATGGGCTACGCATGGAGAACCATCAGACATTAATTCACATCCACATGGCAATAAGAGAGTTACTATTGTACATAACGGTATAATTGAGAACTATAAGAAGCTTAAGGATTTTCTTGTCGGAGAGGGATATAGCTTTGCAAGTGAAACAGATACTGAGGTTGCTGCAAAGCTGCTTGATTACTATTATGATGGTGACCCGATGAAGACTATTGCAAAGGTACTGTCAGAGATTAAGGGTTCATACGCACTTGGAATTATGTTCAGGGATTTCCCTGATGAGATATTTGCAGTAAGAAAGGACAGCCCTCTTATTGTTGGCGTTGGAGAACATGAGAATTTCATAGCATCTGATGTTCCGGCTATTATTCACTACACAAGAGATTATTACCTTCTTGACCAGAATGAGATTGCAGTTATTAAGAAGGATTCAGTTAAGATATACGATGTTCATGGTAATGAGATACATAAGGAATTAAATACTGCTGACTGGGATGTTGATGCTGCAGAAAAGGGCGGTTATGCGCACTTTATGCTTAAGGAAATTCATGAGCAGCCAGATTCTGTAAAGAGAACAATTATGCCAAGAATCATGGACGATATGCCTGATTTCAGTGCAGAAGGATTCAATCCTGATAAGTTAAAGAATTATAAGAATATATATATTGTTGCCTGTGGTACTGCAATGCATGCCGGAATGGTCGGTAAATATATAATAGAAAAGATAGCAAGAGTATCTGTAACTGTTGATATTGCATCAGAATTCAGATACAGAGATCCTCTTATTAGTGAAGATGACCTTATGATTGTTATATCACAGTCAGGTGAGACTGCTGATACTAAGGCTGCACTTGAACTTGCAAAACAGGCAGGTGCTGATACTATGGCAATTGTTAATGTCAAGGGTTCATCAATTGCAAGAGAAGCAGATATGGTTGTATATACACATGCAGGTCCTGAGATTTCAGTTGCTTCAACGAAGGCATATATGGTTCAGGTATCAATTATGTATTTAATTGCATTTGAATTAGCTTATGCTAATGGTAAGATGGATGAGGCAGAATGCAGCAGATATACTAAGATGCTTGAAGAAATACCTGAGGTTATTGAAGAAGCCATTGCACTTGAGAGTAAGTGTCAGTTTGCAGCATCCAAGCTTATTAATGCAGACAGTCTTCTTTATATAGGACGAGGTCTTGATTATGCACTCAGTATGGAAGGTTCTCTTAAGTTAAAGGAGATATCTTATATTCATTCTGAATCATATGCAGCAGGAGAGCTTAAGCATGGAACTATCTCGCTTATTACAGAACAGATGCCTGTAATTGCAATAGCAACACAGAAGAATCTTGAGGAAAAGACTATAAGTAATATTAAGGAAGTTAAGTCAAGAGGAGCATTTGTAGTGCTTATTGCAGAACCAGAGCTTGATATTGAGGATGGAGTGGCAGATATTGTTATTAAGCTTCCACAGGCAGACCAGCTTCTTATGCCTATGGTTGCGGCAGTCCCATTACAGCTTATTGCCTACTATACAGCAGTTCTTAAGGGTAACGATGTAGATAAGCCAAGAAACCTTGCAAAATCTGTTACTGTTGAATAATTGATATAAAGAGGATATTTGATATGAATAATGATGCATTAAAGATAAGTAATCTGTATGACCTTAATGAGACTATTGCAGCAAAGGTATTTGAAGACTGTACATATCCATGGGAAGTACTTGCAAAGATTGGTGATTTTATTGTAGAACTTGGCAATTCACTGCCAGAAGATGAATATGAGAAGCGTGGGGAGAATATATGGGTTCACAGAACTGCAAATGTATTTCCATCAGCTTATATTGCAGGACCTGCAATTATCGGTAAAGATGCAGAGGTAAGACACTGTGCATTTATCCGTGGAAAAGCTATTGTAGGTGAAGGCGCTGTTGTTGGTAATTCAACTGAGCTTAAGAATGTAATTCTTTTTAATAAGGTACAGGTTCCACATTATAATTATGTTGGAGATTCAATTCTTGGATTCAAGGCTCATATGGGAGCGGGCTCAATAACATCTAATGTTAAGTCTGACAAGAAGCTTATTACTATTAAAGGACCTGACTGCAATATTGATACAGGTATCAAAAAGATTGGTGCATTTCTTGGAGATAATGTTGAGGTTGGCTGTGGCAGCGTACTTAATCCTGGAACAATTGTTGGAAGAGAGAGTAATATTTATCCGCTTTCAAGCGTAAGAGGCTTTATTCCGGCAGGTTCCATATATAAGAAGCAGGGCGAAGTAGTAACTAAGAGATAATTATGTGAAATTTTTGTTTTATTAATGTAAAAATGTTGTGTCTCACATTGACTAATGCAAAAGTTTGTGAGAAAATAGTCAAGGCTTGGACGACGGCTTCTGGCCGTCGTTTCATTTATAGTAAACACTATGAATTACGAAAGGAGTAATAAGATGATTTACACACAGGAAGTAGAGAATATGTGTCCAGTAGCACAGGGCGTTCATCATGGAGCAGCTCCAGTGCCAACAGAAGGTAAATGGGTACAGAATAAGAAGGTTGAAGATATTTCAGGTTTTACACATGGTGTAGGCTGGTGTGCTCCTCAGCAGGGTGCATGTAAGCTTACTCTTAATGTTAAGGAAGGTATCATTCAGGAAGCTTTAGTTGAGACTATCGGATGTTCAGGTATGACACATTCAGCAGCTATGGCAGCAGAGATTTTACCAGGACTTACAGTTATGGAAGCTCTTAACACTGACCTTGTCTGTGATGCAATTAACACAGCTATGAGAGAGTTATTCTTACAGATCGTTTATGGAAGAACTCAGAGCGCATTCTCTGAGGGTGGACTTGCAGTTGGTGCCGGTCTTGAAGATCTTGGTAAGGGACTTCGTTCTCAGGTTGGTACTATGTATGGTACATTAAAGAAAGGTCCTCGTTACCTTGAGATGGCTGAAGGTTATGTAACAGGTATCGCCCTTGATAAGGACAACCAGATTATCGGTTACAAGTTTGTCAGCCTTGGTAAGATGACAGACTTCATTAAGAAGGGTGATGACCCTACAACAGCATATGAGAAGGCTTGCGGACAGTACGGAAGAGTTGCAGATGCTGTTAAGATTATTGACCCAAGAACAGATGAAGAAGTTAAGTAAGGAGGACAATTAGAATGGCTTTATTTGAATCATATGAGAGAAGAATAGATAAGATTACTTCAGTTCTTAACAGCTATGGTATAGCTAGTATTGAAGAAGCTGAAAAGATTACTAAGGATGCCGGATTAGATGTATATGCTATGGTTAAGGGTATCCAGCCAATTTGTTTTGAAAATGCATGCTGGGCTTACACAGTAGGTGCAGCAATCGCTATCAAGAAGGGTGCAAGAAAGGCTTCAGAAGCTGCTGCAGCTATTGGTGAAGGTCTTCAGGCATTCTGTATTCCAGGTTCAGTTGCTGACCAGAGAAAGGTTGGTCTTGGACATGGTAACTTAGGAAAGATGTTACTTGAAGAAGAGACAGAATGTTTTGCATTCCTTGCAGGTCATGAATCATTCGCTGCTGCTGAAGGTGCTATCGGTATTGCAGAGAAGGCTAACAAGGTTAGACAGAAACCTCTTAGAGTTATCCTTAACGGTCTTGGTAAGGATGCTGCTAAGATTATCTCAAGAATTAACGGATTCACATTCGTTGAGACAGAGATGGATTATTCAACAGGCGAAGTAAAGGAAATCTCTAGAACAGCATATTCAGATGGTCTTCGTTCTAAGGTTAACTGCTATGGCGCTAACGATGTAACAGAAGGTGTTGCAATCATGTGGAAGGAGAATGTTGATATATCTATCACAGGTAACTCAACAAACCCTACAAGATTCCAGCATCCAGTTGCAGGTACATATAAGAAGGAAAGACTTGAAGCTGGAAAGAAGTACTTTTCAGTAGCTTCAGGTGGTGGTACAGGACGTACACTTCACCCAGATAACATGGCAGCAGGTCCTGCTTCTTATGGTATGACAGATACTATGGGACGTATGCACTCAGATGCTCAGTTCGCAGGTTCTTCATCAGTTCCAGCTCACGTTGAAATGATGGGATTAATCGGAATGGGTAATAACCCTATGGTTGGTGCTACTGTAGCTGTAGCTGTTTCCATCGAGGAAGCTGCTAAGAACGGTAAATTCTAAGTTTTACGATTTTGATATGTGTACAATTTTAATGTGTACACATTGAAAAAAGGCATTTGTACACATTTTGTACACATTAGGATTTAATGTGTACAATGAGATGTGTGTACAGATGCCTTTTTGTTATAGTGTATTTAATATGTCCTTGTTGCGCTCACGCATGGTTTCTGTGACATGGGCGTATATATCAAGAGTGGTTGCTACATTTTTATGTCCCAGACGCTCTTGTACATATTTAACATCAGCTCCTTTGGCAAGTAAATTAGAAGCGTGTGTATGCCTGAGAGAATGGAAATCAAGCTCAGTGAAGCCAAGCTTGTGATGAATAACATTAAAACAGTGCATCATGGTTCTTGGCTGAATCCATGAGCCATCATCTCTTACAAGCACCATATGCATTGATTCGCCAGCCGGCTCATAAGTAAGTCTCTTAGAGTCATCTTCAAGTGTCTCACAGTAGATATAGTTGTAATATTCATTATAATATTGTTCACATTCCTTTTCATGATCGTACATCCTTTTAAGTTCTGAAAGCGTTGTATCATCAAGTTCTATGGTACGATATGAATCATATTTAGGGTTTTCCAGATACCATTTATCATCATGATTCTGTACCTGTCTGTTAATGCTTAATATTCCATTATCAAAGTCTATATCATCCCACATAAGACCAAATATCTCACCCAGACGCATGCCGCACCTATAAGCGAGAAGAAGTGGCATATGATATATATGTCCTTGTGCAAATGTTTTAAAGACAGTATCAAGCTGCTCATTAGTCCATACGACTCTTACTTTCTTTTTGGTTTTAACCTCTGCCTTTGCTCTTGGAAGCGGAAGAGAAATAGTTGCAGAAGGATCATCATTAATAAATCTTGCAGTAGTCTTTGCGTAGGCAAATGACTTGGTAAGAATGCCCTTAACATTGCCGAGAGAGTTTCGCGACATTCCGGTATTAAAAAGATTATTTATAAGCTCCTGGAGAAGACTTGGCTCTATGTCTTTAAGATAATATGAACCAATAGCCGGCTTTATATATAAATCAATTTTCTTTTTGTAAGTTGATGCCGTATTAGCTTTAAGATTGACCTTGCAATAATTATCAATCCAGTAATCCATGTAATCAGATACAGAGATATTAGATGGAGTGAAGCTCTTGCCAGTCTGTTTATATTGTGTGTATGCGACCATACCGGCTTCATATGCCTCAGATTGGTTCTTAAATCCGCTCTTGGTAATCCACTTCCTTTTGCTATCTACAGGGGCAGATTCGAAACGATAGGCCCATAGATTGCCACGCTTATATGTAAGGACCTTAGATATTTTCTTTTTCATATTAACCATTCCTTTCTGTTTTTGGGGAAGTTGCATCAGGCAACAGTAAAAATGGGTACAAAAATAACACCTACTTGAAAAAGCGGTGCTGCTAATGATATAATATGGCTTGTCTAGGGCGATATTATATATAAGCACAGCTTATTGTAAGTATCGTGGTAAAAGCTCTTGTGTTGGTAGCACAGGGGCTTTTATTTTAGTTTTTCTTTTTTCAGTTATTACTAGTTTTATGTCTATGACATAGTCTGCAATTATATTTTAAACACAGATGTTATGGATCAGTTTCAGATGTTGCTGCTACATCCGCATAAGTATCTTGTAGATTTGGAGCATTGTCGTTTTTTTCCTCTTGATTATAATTTGTGATACTTGTCATTAAAGTAGATGTGTATAATTTAAATCTTCTTTGATAATCTATAGGAATACCTGTCATGTGGCAATATAGTTTACTCATATCACTTCCATAGCTATTCAAATATGTAGATAATTCAGTTATGAATCCATATTCTAAATATTTATTATTTAATAAAATAATCATTGATAAAATAAGACCCCATATATTATCATATGTTATATTAATTTCATTTGTGTATAAAAGCGTATTTTCAAATATATGATTAGCACTATGAAAAAGTGGAGATCTATATTTAACGAAATCAAGATTATGAGTTGCTTTATTTCTAAATTTACGAACAATATTTAGAGCACTTAGTAAAACATTAGCTTTAGCTTCATTGTCTATATTAGAAACGGATAAAAGCCGGAAATATGTAAACATATCTTCTTTGTCTTCGGTTTTTAGATATTTATATATATCTGTTGTAGAAGAAAAAGATACGTTTTTGAATAATATCCATGGTGGAATGTGATCCTTTGTGTTTCTATAATGAGATGTTGGTGTATCATGGGTTTCATTGCATAATTTTAAAGTGTTATTTAATAAATTTCTAAGATTCTGCCGTTTGTCTTTGTCATTAGAGTATTTGTAATTCTTAGGATTTAGATATTCAGTTTCTTTCTCAGATATGTTTTTGGCAATGATATAAGAAAGAATAGTTTTAAATGAATTCTCTGCATATCCAGCATATTTAACGATAACACCTTGAATATTTTTGTTAAATATATGTGTTGTAAATAACTGTTCAATTCCTAATCCTGGTATAAATACATCATCCTTTTGGTACAAATCTTTATAACCATTAACGAGGTCATAGTATGATATAGAAGATAACGCCTCAAGTGCGTAATCGCGGTTATTTATAACTAAATGTTTTTCGTTGATAAGTTTATTTATTTGTTCTTCAAAAGTTAAAAACGGTTTATCCAATATAGTTTTCTCCATAATAAAATAAAATCGAAAAAGCCTTGCCACAAATATATGTAGCAAGGCTTTTTCTTCGCTGTCCATTTAAGTATCAGCTATTTAACTTGACTACATTATATTTGTAAGGAAACTAAAAGTCAATAATTTTCAAATAAAATTTTATAGTATTTTAACAGTATCTCCTAAATTGATAATATTGTTTTGCGGTCTTTGTATTTTTGTTATCTGTTCTTTATTGACAAGTAATGCTTGCTCAGAGTATATTTTTTCAGCTTGCTTAAAAGGATCTACAAATGAGGCAAAATTGACTTCGGCCTTTTTTTTACAAATTGAAAATTCATCAAAGACTTCTTGTATTTGCAATACATCTTTAATGTGATCAAGAGTACCGAGACTTTTTCCAGAATCTGGATCCGTTATTTCAGGACCTATTTCAACAACCTGAACATTTTCGCCTATGGTAGCACCTTTAGTTCTTCCATAGTTAATTAAAATAGAGTACTTATCTAAAATTTT
>ERZ780070.941-NODE-941-length-11264-cov-4.137300_pt1 | contig 11264 bp, 9 predicted proteins | sample MGYA00511577_ERZ780070 | MGnify/ENA primary metagenome ERZ780070 (study PRJEB29588, sample SAMEA2162530) | human gut metagenome | biome: human gut; feature: human-associated habitat; material: faeces | place: Denmark | collected 2008/2010 ...
CAATCAGCACGGCAAGCGGACGGACCTTGACCCCAAGAAGCTGGAAACGGAAAAGCTGTCTACACTGGAGTATATTACAAGTACCGCGACATATTTCGTACTTAAGAAATACAAAGAGCACGGTCTGATCATGACCGATGAAAAGCACGATTCAGAAAGGATGTTGATTACCCCATGAGAGACCCATTATCTAAGAAAGTACAGAGTATTGAGCCTTCCGGCATCCGTAAATTTTTTGATATTGTCAGTGAGATGAAGGATGCGATTTCTCTCGGTGTAGGAGAGCCTGATTTTGATACACCATGGCATATTCGTGAAGAGGGAATCTATTCCCTGGAGCAGGGAAGAACCTTTTATACCTCTAATGCCGGCTTGAAAGAGCTGAAGGAGGAGATTGCCAATTATCTGAAACGACGTTTCCGGTTATCTTATGATCCGGCAGGAGAGATTTATCTGACAGTCGGTGGAAGTGAGGCCATTGATGGGGCACTTCGTGCCATGCTTGATCCGGGAGATGAGGTTCTTCTGCCACAGCCAAGCTATGTATCCTATGAGCCGTGTATCGTTCTGGCAGATGGCGTGCCAAAGATCATTGAGTTAAAGGAAGAGGATGAGTTTAAGTTAAGGAAGCAGCAGCTTCTGGATGCCATCACTGACAAAACTAAGATTCTGATCATGCCATTTCCTAACAATCCGACGGGAGCCATTATGACCAGAGAGGATCTGGAGGATATTGCAGAGGTGGTCAGAGAGCACGATCTTTATGTGATCTCAGATGAGATTTATTCTGAGCTGACCTACAGCGGAGACCATGTATCCATTGCGTCTTTGCCGGGTATGAAGGAAAGAACTATTGTGATCAATGGATTTTCCAAGTCTTATGCTATGACCGGATGGCGTCTGGGATATGCCTGTGGACCGAAGCCCATCATTAAGCAGATGCTCAAGATCCATCAATTTGCGATTATGTGTGCACCTACCCTGAGTCAGTATGCAGCCATAAGCGCTGTGCGTGACGGGGATGATGATGTAGAGCGTATGAGAATAGCATACAATCAGCGGAGAAATTTCCTGATGAAGTCGTTCCGTGATATGGGGCTGAAGTGCTTTGAACCGTTTGGTGCATTTTATGTATTCCCAAGCATTAAGGAGTTTGGGATGACATCGGATGAATTTGCAACAAAGCTTCTGGAAGAAGAAAAAGTAGCAGTTGTACCGGGTACTGCCTTTGGTCGTTGCGGGGAGGGGTTCCTTCGTATCTCCTACGCGTATTCCATTGATGATCTGAAGGTTGCACTGGAGCGGATAGAGAGGTTTATCGAAAGACATAGAAAGTAGTATCGGAGTGGCTGTTTAGAAAAGAGGAAATGTATGATAAATATTGTACTTCTTGAGCCGGAGATACCGGCCAATACCGGAAACATTGGCCGTACCTGCTGTGCGACCGGCTCCAGACTTCATCTGATCGAGCCTCTGGGGTTTCAGATCAGCGATAAAATGTTGAAAAGAGCGGGAATGGATTACTGGGATAAACTGGACGTCACAGTCTATGACTGTTACGAGGATTTTCTCGAAAAGAATCCACAGGCTGCCGGCAATATGTTTATGGCCACGACAAAGGCACATCAGACATATACAGATGTTTCTTATCCGGAGGATGCCTATATTATGTTTGGAAAAGAAAGCGCCGGTATACCGGAGGAAATCCTTGTGGACAATGAAAAAAATGCCATCCGCATTCCTATGAACCATAATATCCGTTCGCTGAATCTTTCCAATTCCGTTGCAATCGTATTGTACGAGGCATTACGCCAGAACAGCTTTCTGGAGGCGGAGAGAGACGGACAGCTTCACCGGCTGCATTGGCACAATAAATAATAACAGAAAAGGAACTGGTACATGAATTGTTATCAGTTTCTTTTTAGTTTATAAAATCTACCGTGATGGCTCCCATACTGCATTTGAGGGTTACATCGCCATAATTCTCAGTAGATGTGTTTTCGGATTGTGGGTCCTTTTCGAAGGTAATGTCTCCCATGGTGGTATTTGTACTGAAACTATAATTACTTTTTCTTCCGGCCAATGTCAGATCCAGATTACCGGTAGAACATTTTAATGTGCTATTTCCCGTTAGTTTGCCTGTGATTTCTGTGTTTCCCATAGCTGTTTCAGAATTCAGATTGTGAATGTTGGAAACGGTATTCGTTTTTCCAAGTTCCAGATTTCCCACACCTACTTTTGCAGTACACTGGTCTGTAACCTGAAGGTTGTCGATAATACCTTCCCCAGCACCGATTTTGATATTTAATCTTTCTGACTGCAGCTGCGTTGCGCTTAATGCACCGGCACCGATCTTAATAGTAGTTTGTCCGGCTGTCAGGGGAGTTTTGATACGACATTCGCCTGCGGCTAAGGAAATTTTTGCCTTGTCAAAGGTTACATCAGAAGGGAGTGTGATCGTATAGGGACTGGCATTTGCCTTTCTATGTCCAAAAGGAATGTAGACGGTGTGGTCGAGAATCGTAACATTCGCCCTGGCATTGTCAGGAGTTTCTACATGCCAGATACCATCTTTGATGTAGGAGTGATAGCGGTTATTTTCATTATCATTCTCTGTTTCAATGCCATAAGAATCTCCGGACTGGATCACGACCTCCTGTGCCTGGATATCGAAATCGAAGCCTGTGATCTGTGAACTCTCTTTATCCGACAGAGTCATGAAGCCGCTTTCTGTATATGCCTTTGATGATGTTTTTGGGGTCAGATGAAAGGAAAAAAGAGTTCCTCCCATGTGAATTCCTGCAATGATACACAATATGCCGATGAAAAATATTCCGGACAAAATAAACAAAAATATATTTCTTTTTTTCATAATTTACACTCGTCTAATAAGACTGCTCCTTTCCTGTAAGCTTTCCTGTGATCCAGTCCCAAAAATGTTGAAGTTGTTTCCAGAGTAACGGAAATAATCGGATGACAAGGAATATTCCAAGGTAACAGAAAGCGGAGCCGAGAGAAAATAACAGACATCCGACGCCGATAGTAAGGATGCCTCCGGCTGTCTTTCCAGCAATGATACCGATGATCCCGCCTATGATTGCGGCGACGCCTCCGATGGCAGACCCGGCACCGCCAAAGATCATTGCGGCGAAGATGCCGATAACTGCACTTACAATACCTAAAAGGATACCGGCAATACTAACCAGTGCGGTTCCCCAGATCGGTGAGGTGATGACTAGCACAACAATCATTATGAGAATATTGTTGTGGTCCATTCTGGCAAAAAAGCCGGATTTTTGCTGCTCTGTCTGTTGATAAGCAGCTTGATCTCCATTTGCGTTATCATAATTGCCGGAAGTCTGATTCCATCCGTCATTGCTTGACGAACAGGTATTTTGTGAGCCGGGCATTTTATGCCAGCCATCCTCCGTCTCGGAGGTATTCTGTGTATGTTTATTCTGCGCATGTTCTGATGTCTCGTATAGCTGGGGAGTATCTGTAGCGCGAGAAACAGTACCTTCTCCATAGGAAATATTTTCGGTGTTATCATTTTTGATCTGCTCTGCGATTTCCACTGGTGAACCCAGCTCCGTCAGAACCGCCTGCTCGTTATCTTCTCCGGCATCGGCGAAGTAATCTTCATAATAATGCAGGGCCTGTTTGCGTTCTTCTTCTGGAAGATCCGCTAATAAACGGCTTAAATCTCCTAAAAATTCATATTTGGTCATAGTTTTCCTCATTTCTTTTCATTTATAATCTTGTGTCCGATGAAGTGTGCAAAAGCAGTTGACTGATCTTGTGGGAATAATTGTGCCATTCTTGCCGATAGAGGTTTAACTGTACCCGGCCTTGTTCTGTGATCTGGTAATAACGGCGGTTTCTGCCACCGCATTCCTTATCATATACAGAAAGGCAGTCATCCTTTTGGAGTCTGCGCAGAACCGGATAAAGTGTTGATTCAGAAACATCTATAACGGAACGGACGTCCTGCGTGATCTTATAACCGTAGGTTCCCTCGGAGGAACGTTCCACAACGGCAAGCACAATGGCATCCAATAGCGCAGAGCCAGTGTTAAATACCATGAAAAACTCCTTTCGTGTTGTTGGTTAGTTAACTTTACAGCATATAATACTATATACCATATAATATGGTGATATTATACGCCGTATAATATGTTCTGTCAAGACGAATATGAACAAAAGAAAACCGGTTTTCAAAGATTGATATATTCCAATCTCTGAAAACCGGTATAAATTTTTATGTAGAAATAATGTTATTGCTCAAAGGAGATGGACGCATTTCCCTTTGAGGCATCTACGGCAACAGTACCGTAAAGTTTTGTATCATCCTCATTTGTCTCTTTAGCGGTGGATGCAACAGACTCATGGATTAAAAGATTTGCATTGGCTGCCGGAAGTGTGTAATTGGCATGGGTGCCATATAAGGCTGCCTCAATATTTCCATGGTTACTTTGCAGAGAGGAGTTTCCTGTCAACTTACCATACAAAGTAATACCACCACGTTTATTGGAAATGGTTGTGTTATTCATCGTATTGTCCTTTGCTGCGCCGGAAGTACCGATGCTCAGACGCTTATTGGCAGATATATTTCCATTTATTGCAATCTGTGAGGAAGCGGCATCTAATGTACCATCTACCGAAACAGATGCGTTGTCGGCAGAAAGCAGCTGGTCAATCTTTAAATCTCCATGTTTGACATTGATATTAATCTTGCTGGCGATCAGGGAATCACATGTGATATCACAATGGTTTGTGTTAATGGTAATCTGATCGAGCTTTGCATCCGGAGGAATGACAAGAACATAACTGCCATAACCGCAAATCCATTTTGATGGGACATTAAATTTCATTCCTAAGATATTTGCTGATCTTTTGGCTTCTGTGGCACCTGCATATAATATGCCATTTAAAACATAACCATCAAATTGACCGCTGCCGGAGAGATCAAAGTTTTCGCCGGATTTAATGGAAATCTTGCTGGAAAACAGATTTAATTCGATGGAACGTATATCGCCGGTCTGCACATCACTGATGGCAGCAGATCCTTCCGGAAGGTTCTGGTCTGAGAAAATGGCAGGGATGGATGATGGGCCGCTGCCCATAACAAAACCCGCTACCATGACCAAAATGCCTATAATGCCGATTGCAATAATGATTTTAATTTTATTATTCATGCTATTCTCCATTCTGAAGCAATGATTTGCTTCTATCTATCAGATTATTTGAGAGCAAGACGAGCAAGTCTTGCTTTGATTCCGTTAAATAATACCTTGATACTGAAGTATGCACCGGGAAGGATTCGTGTCGCCAGCTTGTAGCCGAGAAAACATAATCCACATCCCGCAGCAAACAGGAATAATACACTTCCCAGTGTAAAGATACCGGTTGGAATCTGAACGGAGAGCAATGCTAAAAGTGTGAGAGCAATGGATGAAAGGCTTGCGGCAAAACATCCAATGCCGGCAAGGATACATCCGGCCACAGCACATACTCCGAGTAAAAATACTCCGAGTATGACACCCAAAAGCGTCAGCCAGATCGGACATGTGATCAATAACACAATGCCGATGACCAGTTTTTTGGAACTGCTGTACCGTTCGGCATTATTTGCTTTTTCGATAGCTGCATTTCGTTTTGCTTCGGCTTTGGATTGTTTTTTATTTACCTTGGAGGTAGTGGAGTTGATTGATTTAATATCAACTTTTGTTTTATTGCGCTTTGCCAATTCTTCTTCCGCTTTCTTTTTGTCTTCTTCAGTATCATCGCGGAAGATAGAGTTACGCATGGAAGATGCTTTAGATGGCTGTTCAGATGATGCTGAAGCCTGTACCGCAGCCTGAGCCGGTGTCTGTGTGCCGGAGAGGGAAGCAGCAGCCTGAGCCGGTGTCTGTGCGCCGGAGAGGGAAGCGGCAGCCTGTGCTGGAGTTGGTGTAGCTGCAATGGAAGCAGCAGCTGCCTGAGATGCTGTCCCTGCCTGTCCAAAAGTTTGTGGTCTCTGAATCGTAGGTGCATTTTGCGGCTGTGGAGGCACCGGATTTCCCGGTGTTACCGGAGCCGCAGAAGCTCCCGACGTCATGGTCGGTGTGGAAACAGCCTGTCCTGATATTGGGGCGGTGGCAATTGAAGCGGCAGCCTGAGCCGGTGAAACCTGTGATTTTGTTTTGACTGTAGGCGTCTGTGTTACAAATCCGGTTGAAGTAGCCATAGAAGCATTTTTCTGAGCCTGTGCGGCAAGCTTTCGGGAGTATACCGGTGGTTTGCTGGCCGCCGCCTGTGCTCTGGCCGCTGCTGCCTGCTTTTCTTCTTCCTGTACGCTTGCCTGTGCAGCAGCTTTTTGTCGTTGTAAAGATGCTTCCCGAAGCTGTTCTGCAATATAAGCCGGAGAGATAAAGTCACGGATGATTTCCTGCTCTTTTTCCGGTCCGGCATCTGCAAAATAATCTTCATAATATTCCATCGCCTGTTCGATTTCTTCCTGCGGAAGGTCAGCGATCAGACGGCTTAAGTCGCCTAAAAATTCGAATTTTGTCATTTTTTCCTCCCCTTTTTTGTATAAAATACGGTTTTATACAAGTATCCATTGCCGGAAAGCAATGGATACTATGAATAGGTATATGTTATATCATTTATTTATTATTGTCATTCTCATTGGTAATTAGGTGTGCCTGTAACAGACGACGCTTGAAATCATCCATAGGAGCTTCCTCTGGTTCAACAGCAGGGGTCTGTGCAGCAGCCTCCGGCTTTGGAGTAGCAACAGCTTTTGTTTCAACAGATTTTGGTTCTATCGGTTTTGCCTCGGTTGGCTTTGTGCTGATTGCCTTAGCCTCTAAAGGCTTTGTAATAGTAGCAGTGGTTTCCACCGGTTTTGCATTTGGAGCGGCAGCCTTCTCTTCAAAGGTCTTTGCTGCAGACGGCTTATGGGCCTGTGGTTCAGAAGAAGATGTCTCTGATACGGGAGTTTCAGAGGAAACTCCTGCAAGAGGCTGTGAGCTGGAAACCATTCTCTGCTTGAAAATCTTTGGTGTTGCAGATTTGTTTTGTTTTCCTTCCATCAGAAGATCTGCTAAACCGCCAACTGCATCGGCATCAGGTACTTCGCGGTAGCTTGATCTGGATACCGGTTTTGACTGGGAATTCTCTGCCTTTGGAACAGGTTCAACCGGTCGGGATGAAGAAAATGCCCGGACAGGATTGGAGGAAGAGAACGCCCGTAAAGGTGTTGATGAAGAAAGTGACCGCAGTGGGTTCGAGGAAGATGTCTGCTTTGGAAGAGGCACAGAACTTGACATTGCAGAGATATCTGCAGCAGTTGCTCTGAATTCATCGGCAGCAGAACGCGATTTACGTCCTTTCTTCTTGGAGGAAGAATCATCTTCCTTTAAGAGATCTACAAGACTGTTGACAGAATCGTCACTGTCCGGATTGCGGACCTCCTGCATTCTTGAAGAAGAAGTAGGAACCGGTGAGGACTCGGATTTCGCTCTAACCTGACTTGGTACCGGTATAGGTGTAGAGGATGATCTTGGAGTATCTGCAATAAATTCTTTTGAAACATTTTTCTTTTTATTACGTCCAAAGAAACCACGCTTCTTTGGCTGGTCATCATCCTTTAAAAGATCTACAAGGCTGTTGACGGAATCATCGGTTTCTTTATTACGAACCTCTGCATATCGAACCGGAGTAGAGGTTGATTCCTGCGTAGCAGTATTATCTTCGGCGGAATCTGCTTCAGATGGATTTAACATTGCAGCAACCGCATTGATATCATTGATATTTAAGTTAGAAGAAGCCTCTTCCGTAGCGACTTTTGGTTCCGGATGAGCTTCCATAACAGATTCGAAAGAACGCAGCTGTGTCAGCATGCTTTCCAATGCGTTGATTGTAGCAATGTCAGACACGGAACTTTCCAGTTCCGGAAGATCTTCTTCTTCGTTTTCTTCGGAATCACCCATTGCCATTTCTGCGAGAAAATCTGCCTCATCGTCCTCGACAGGTTCCTCTGAGACGCCGTCAGCGGCTATTTCCTCTATCGGAGCATTCATATCGATTGTTTCCGTGGCAAGTTCATCGGCAGGTTCCTGATAAACAGGCTGCTCTGCATTCATATCAATTGTCTCAGTAGCAAGCTCATCAGCAGGCTCCTGGTAAACAGGCTGCTGTGCATTCATATTGATCGTCTCTGTCGCAGGTTCATCGGCAGGTTCCTGATAAACCGGAGCTTCTTCTACAACTGGAGCTACAGATTCTGCGTTCGGTGTTGTTTCCATTACAACAGGAGCAGGTTCGCTGATAGGCTCCTGATAAACCGGAGCAGCTTCCATAGCAGGAGCAACAGGTTCTGCAATCGGAACAGCGTCCATTACAGCAGGAGCAGGTTCGCTGACAGGCTCCTGATAAACCGGAGCAGCTTCCATAGCAGGAGCAACAGGTTCTGCAATCGGAACAGCGTCCATTACAGCAGGAGCAGGTTCGCTGACAGGCTCCTGATAAACAGGGGCAGCCTCCATAGCAGGAGCAACAGGCTCCTGATAGACAGGTGCTGGAGCCGGCTCCAGTGCCGTTTCGGCCGGAGCATCGTCATAAGAAATAAATGATGATGCCGGTATACTATCAAATTCGAATAAATCCCCATCGGATGAAAATCCCATATCATCGGAATTTACAGCGTCATCATCCCCGATAGAAAAATCAAAATCCAGCATAGCATCTGATGCACCACCGATATGGAAAGAATCTTCTGTATCAGCTGCATTCTGCTGTTGCTGCATAGTTGCCGGATTGATCTGAGGAGTTGCGTTCATTACAGGAACCGGCTGTGGTTCCTGTACAGGAGCTGCCTGAGGAACAGATTCCATTACAGGAACCGGCTGTGGTTCTTGGACAGGAGCTGCCTGAGAAACCGGTTCCATTACAGGAATCGGCTGTGGTTCAGGGACAGGAGCTGCCTGAGAAACCGGTTCCATTACAGGAATCGGCTGGGAACCGGAAACAGGAGTCACCTGAGGAGTTACGTTCATCACAGGGACCGGCTGGGAACCGGAAACAGGAGTCACCTGAGGATCCACATTCATTACAGGAACCGGCTGTGGTTGAGATGTTGAAGCCGTCTGTGGCTGAGGAGCCGGTGTAGGTGCTGCAGCAGGCTGTGCAGTTCCATTCATTAAAAGGGAACTGGCACCCTGCAGATAATTGTTCCAGGTCTGCTGACAATATGTAAGATGCTCGCGCCCGGCATCTGTAATCTTGTAAAAACGACGGCTACGGCCACCGATATCCTTATGATAAACTTCCAGATAGCCATCGGCCTGCATCTGCTTTAACAAAGGATAGAATGTGTTCTCCGGTACATCAATCTTTGAGCGGACATTCTGAACAATTTTAAAGCCCGAAATGCCCTCAGGCGTGCTGGCCACAATCGATAAAATAACTGCATCGAGAATTAACTCACTGGTGTTAAACATCATAACATTCATCCCTTTCCTTTTGGATTACATATTATTCATAATTGGGAACAATATGCTAACCGTTCTTACTCTTTCCCTCTGATCATGTCTTATAAATAATCAAACAAAATTTAGACATATCTTTACATATTTTCTCTAATTACATTATCGTACGGATTGTGAAATAATGCAAGTGACGAAAATATACAATTTTTTATGATCAATGTTGGCTATATTGCCTATTGCCAACAATATGTCACAATTATATCATACTTTTGATGAAAAATCAGCCCTTTTTTACAAAATATGAAAATAGGTAATAAAGATTATTTCATGAATAGGAGCATTTCTTTAAATTAGAAAAGTTTTTTGAAAAATATTGAAAAAGGGATTGAAAATACTTCCATATCATAATAAAATAGAAATGTGTGCATATTATTATATTTTGTGCATATTCCGGGTGTTTTTGGGATCTGCATAAATCATACATAGAAATAATTAACGATGCCATGGTCATTTGTGGCAGAATGGAGGAAAAAATGAGCACAAAGAAAGGAAAAATCGGAGTACTTACAAGTGGAGGAGATGCACCAGGCATGAATGCAGCCATCCGTGCGGTTGTCCGTACCGGTATTACCAGAGGATATGATGTCTATGGTATCCGCAGAGGATACAATGGTATTCTTCACAGGGAGATGGATTTACTGACATTTAAGGATGTTTCAGAAAAACTGCAGCATGGCGGTACTTTTTTGTTTACAGCCCGGAGTGCAGAGTTTCGTGAGATAGAAGGAAAAAAGAAAGCGGCAGAAATCTGTAAGGAGATGGGGATTGAGACGTTGATCGTCATCGGAGGAGATGGTTCATTTACCGGAGCAAAGAATCTGTCTAAATTTGGTGTAAACATTATTGGTATTCCGGGTACGATCGATCTGGACATTGCATATACAGATTATACGATCGGATTTGATACCGCTGTCAATACGGCTATGGAAGCTATCGACAGACTGCGTGAGACCTCCAATTCACATGAGCGCTGCAGTGTTGTTGAGGTTATGGGACGTTCTGCCGGATATATTGCACTGTGGTGTGGTATTGCAAATGGTGCAGAGGAGATTCTTCTGCCGGAGAAGTTTGACAATAACTATGATGCACTTCTGGAGCAGATTCATAAGAACAGAGAGCTTGGCATGACACATCAGATCGTAGTCAATGCGGAGGGTGTTGGTCATTCGGATGAGCTGGCTAAGAAAATTGAGGATGCTACCGGTATTGAGACCAGAGCAACGATCCTCGGACATCTCCAGAGAGGTGGAAGCCCGACCGCAAGAGATCGTTTCTATGCTTCTATGATGGGTGCTTATGCAGTTGATGTGATCGATCAAGGCAGAAAGAACCGTCTGATTGGATATAAGAACGGCAAGCTTTATGATGTAGATGTAGACGAGGCATTTGCAATGACAAAGTCCATTGACGAGTATGAGTATGAGATTGCCCGTGTACTTGGCACAAGAGAATAAATAAATATCAGTATCAACAAATAAAAGAAAACCGGATCTGGGGCAGAGGCTTCTGATCCGGTTTTTTTGTATATTCTATATTTTGAGACGAAATAGAAAACTTATATTCCTGATGAATGATGTCGCAGCGAGAAAGAAAAATCAGTACCGCTTCCAAGAATACTGGTGGCGTGAATATATTCACGGTGGGCATCGATAATTTCTTTGGTGATGGCAAGTCCCAGACCGGAGCCTGTTTTGTCCTTTCCGCGGGAGACATCCGTTTTATAGAAACGAT
>ERZ780070.948-NODE-948-length-11215-cov-4.493817_pt1 | contig 11215 bp, 9 predicted proteins | sample MGYA00511577_ERZ780070 | MGnify/ENA primary metagenome ERZ780070 (study PRJEB29588, sample SAMEA2162530) | human gut metagenome | biome: human gut; feature: human-associated habitat; material: faeces | place: Denmark | collected 2008/2010 ...
GGGTCTTCGACCCTCTGGACTCCCTTTCGCGCGATTGAGTTGGTGACGCTCTCATACTGCTTTCGCGTGTTTATGGGGGAAAACCAAGGGGCGCTGCCCCTTGACCCTGCAAGGGAGAATGAAACGGGACGAAGTCCCCTCCCTTGACCCTTTCGCGCGATTGAGTTGGATGCGGCTGCATACAGTGCCCGCGTGTTTATGAGGGAAACGGGCGAAATTAGAAGCGCATCCGCTCCTCGATGTAGCTGCGCAGATCCTTCAGCGCCACGCGCTCCTGCAGCATGGTGTCGCGGTCGCGAACCGTGACCGACTGCGTCGCTTCGGTGTCAAAGTCCACGCAAATCGTGAACGGCGTGCCGATTTCGTCCTGACGGCGATAGCGCTTGCCAATCGAACCCGTCTCGTCGTAATCCACCGGGAAATACTTCGCCAAATCCGCGTGGATTTCGCTCGCCAGCGCGCCCAGCTTGTTCTTTTGCAGCGGCAGAACGGCAGCCTTGTAGGGCGCCAGCGCCGGATGCAGGTGCAGCACCGTGCGCACGTCGCCGCCCTCCAGCTCCTGCTCCTCGTAAGCATTGCACAGGAACGCCAGCACCATGCGGTCAACGCCCAGCGACGGCTCGATGCAGTAGGGGATGTAGCGCTCGTTCGTCACCGGGTCGAGGTATTCCAGCGACTTGCCGGAATGGTTTTGATGCTGCGTCAGGTCGTAATCCGTGCGGTCGGCGATGCCCCAGAGTTCACCCCAGCCGAACGGGAACAGGAATTCGAAGTCCGTCGTCGCCTTGGAGTAGAATGCCAGCTTCTCCGGCTCATGGTCGCGCAGGCGCAGGCTGTCCTCTTTGATGCCCAGCGAAAGCAGCCACTGCTTGCAGAACGAACGCCAGTAGTCGAACCACTGCAAATCCTCGCCGGGCTTGCAGAAGAATTCCAGCTCCATCTGCTCAAATTCGCGGACACGGAAGATGAAGTTGCCGGGGGTGATTTCGTTGCGGAAGGATTTACCAATCTGCGCGATGCCCGCCGGAAGCTTCTTGCGCATGGAGCGCATGACGTTGGCGAAGTTGACGAAGATGCCCTGCGCGGTTTCGGGACGCAGGTAAATCTCGTTCTCCGGCGTTTCCATCACGCCCGCATGGGTCTTGAACATCAGGTTGAACTGGCGGATGCCGGTGAAATCCTTCTTGCCGCACTTCGGGCAGACGATGTCGTGCTCGGCAATGTACTTCTCCAGCTCAGCGTTCGTCCAGCCGTCGCCGGTTTCCGCGCCGCCGGTGAAGTCTTCAATCAGCTTGTCTGCACGGTAGCGCGCCTTACACGCCTTGCAGTCCATCAGCGGGTCATTGAAGCCGCCGACGTGACCCGACGCCACCCACACTTCGCGGTTCATCAGAATAGCGCAGTCAAGCCCCACGTTGTACTTGCTTTCCTGCACAAATTTCTGCCACCACGCCTTTTTCACGTTGTTCTTGAATTCCACACCCAGCGGGCCGTAGTCCCATGTATTTGCCAAACCGCCGTACAGTTCGCTTCCGGCAAAAATCAGACCGCGGTTTTTGCACAGCGCAACCAGTTTGTCCATCGTCAAATCAGCCATCGTGATTTCCTCCTGAAAAAGTGAGAATCTAACAAATGTAATGATAGGCGCAAACGCTCACTTTGTCAAGGCTGGAACGCATTTTTTCCTCCGAAAACGCTGATTTTCCGTGCTGAAATCTGCTGATTTTCCCGCAAACGATATTTTTCGCAAATTTCCCGAAAAAAATTTCATTTTCCCTCTTGCATTTTCCGAAGAAGTGTGCTATTATATCAATGTTGTCAGTGCGATTCACTCGCTGGCACACGGATGCTGATATAGCTCAGTTGGTAGAGCGCATCCTTGGTAAGGATGAGGTCACCAGTTCAAATCTGGTTATCAGCTCCATAAGCCTTGCATTTTGCAGGGCTTTTTTCGTGTTTTGGGGCGAAATTTTGCATTTTTAAGCAGCACACCATGCAGTCTCGACATTCTCCTGACCTCATCCCTATTTTTCTGCACCTGCCGCTTCCTTGACGGTGAATTTGCCCCCCAAAAAAGCACGGTGCGCAGGTCTGCCAATCGCCTGCGCACCGCGAGGTTCACTTATTTTCCTCCACTTCTACCGTCTGTACCGACTCCTCCTCCCGCCACGTCTCTTCCTTCACCAGCGTCGCGAACCAAATGCAATCCCCAACCATGCGGTTCTTGTGGCTCGATGGCGAGTTAATCTTCTGATTATTCAGCGCAATCGTGCTTGATGAGCCACCGTCGAGGTTGTAGGCGTTGTTCAGCCCAAACTGCACGCACAGGTTCGCCATCTGCACAAGGTCGAAGCCGACGGATTTCGGGGCGGTGCTTTCCGGCCCCTCGTTCGTCAGTATCAGGTATTCCAGCTTGCCAATCTGCCCGATGACCATTCGCTGGGCTTTCTTGGCTTTGCCGTTGTCGATGGTCACGTCATCAAGGCTCGTGAGCGGAACGCCGTCCACCACCAGCGCGGGGCCGAAGCAGAAGGCGTGCAGGACGGTGCCGCCGCCGGCGATGTACTCGTCCCACTTCGCCTGCGTTGTGCAGGTGATGAGGTGAAAGTCGCCATTTTCGTCCACAATCAGCTCGTCGCGGCCTTTGTGCGGGCGCATCCGCAGCGTCTGACCGTTGCGGACGACGATGCCTTGCTCATGGTAGAGGCAGTAGTCGCCGTCGATGCCCATGACGGCTTTGAAGCGCTTCGTCATGTCGTTAACGTGGCGCGCCTGCTTCGACGGGTACTTGTTCGCGAAGCACGTGCGGAATTGGCTCACGTCAGTCAGCTTCACGCGTGCGGACATGACGGTCGTTGTGCCTTCGCCGGGTGCATCAACCTGCTGCAAATCCTGCGTCCAGTAGGTGACGTTAATCTGGATGTCGATGGAATCATCATGGTAGCCGCCGTTATTGGGCAGGTAGCAATCCGGGTTCGGCAGGTTGGGGGAAACCTTGATATCCCACGAAATTGGCTCGAAATCGGGTGCGTCCTCCGCCAAAGCGGGAATAATCAGCAGCGCGCAGAGCAAAAGCGAAATCAGGCGTTTCATTCGGAAATGTACCTCCTACGGTGTTCTACTTATCAGACGAATCAAAAGGGGAAAACGTTGTCATGTGCGAAAATTTAATTTTTTTGTAACAATTTTGCGGATGCGCACCATTTCGCCCAAAAGTTGAAATTCCCTCTTGCATCAGCGCGCAAAATGGCGTATAATAAGCCTGTCAAATGACCCCGCTTGACGGGAGAAAAGCAGCTTTTGTCCTTCCAGAGAGCCGCCGGATGGTGCGAGGCGGCAGGGCGCGGGTGCTTCTTCCACTCCTGAATGGGGGCAGACGAGGAGTCTGCCGGGTTCGCCCGATACCGCGAGCATGAGTGGTCTGACGTGCGTCAGGCAAACTGGGTGGCAACGCGAGCTTCTCGTCCCGGAATTTTACGGGATGGGAAGCCTTTTTGGTTTCCGCCAAGCAAAAAAGGAGGATTTTTTCCGATGCTGGACATCAATCTGCTCCGTACCAATCCCGAATTGGTGAAGGAGAACATCCGCAAGAAGTTTCAGGACGAAAAGCTCGTCATGGTCGACGAAGTCGTCGAGATGGACAAGGAGTACCGCGCCGCGATTCAGCAGGCGGACACCCTGCGCAACCAAATTAAGGTTGCGTCCAAGCAGATTGGCATGCTGATGGGCAAGGGTCAGAAGGAAGAGGCCGAAAAGGCGAAGGAACAGGTCGCCGTTTACAAGGCGGATCTGGAGGGCCTGGCGACGAAGGAAGACGAATTGCAGGCGGAAATCCGCAAGCGGATGCTCGTCATTCCGAACATCATTGACCCGTCTGTGCCGATTGGCAAGGATGACAGCCAGAACGTGGAAATCGAGCGCTTCGGCGAGCCCGTCGTGCCGGATTTCGAGATTCCGTATCATGTGGATATCATGGAGCGCCTGCACGGCATCGACCTTGACAGCGCCCGCAGGACCTCCGGCAACGGCTTCTATTACCTCATGGGCGATATTGCTCGCCTGCACTCCGCGATTCTGTCCTATGGCCGTGATTTCATGATCGACCGCGGCTTCACCTACTGCATTCCGCCGTACATGATCCACGGCGACGTGGTGACGGGCGTGATGAGCTTCGCCGAGATGGAGAACATGATGTACAAGATTGAGGGCGAAGACCTCTATCTGATTGGTACGTCCGAGCACTCCATGATCGGCAAGTTCATTGACACGATTCTGGACGAAAGCCAGCTGCCGCAGACGCTGACCAGCTATTCCCCCTGCTTCCGCAAGGAAGTTGGCGCGCATGGCATTGAGGAGCGCGGCGTGTACCGCATCCACCAGTTCGAGAAGCAGGAGATGATCGTCGTCTGCAAGCCGGAGGACAGCCCGATGTGGTTCAACCGCCTGTGGCAGAACACCGTTGATTTCTTCCGCTCGATGGACATCCCGGTTCGCACGCTGGAATGCTGCTCCGGCGACCTTGCTGACTTGAAGGTGAAGTCGCTGGACGTGGAAGCGTGGTCTCCGCGCCAGAAGAAGTACTTTGAGGTCGGCAGCTGCTCGAATCTGGGCGATGCGCAGGCGCGCCGCTTGAAGATTCGCGTCAAGGGCGACGACGGCCGCAAATACTTCGCGCATACGCTGAACAACACCTGTGTTGCGCCGCCGCGTATGCTGATTGCCTTCCTCGAAAACAACCTGCAGGCTGACGGCCGCGTCCGCATTCCGGAAGCGCTGCGGATGTACATGGGCGGGAAGGAATATATCGGCTGATTGGGCTGAGAGGAAAATTGCAAAGGGACGGGTGCAGGGGGGTGCTCCTTGCACCTGTTTTGTATACACAATTATTCTGCATTGAGCAAAGGCAGTTTCACGAGCGAAGCTGCTGCAACAACAATAAATTTGCTGATATTTCCGTTGATATTTCTGCTGATTGATGATATAATATTCGTGTGAGAAAGGAGTTGACCACGATGACCTCTGTTATGAGCGCAATCAAGAACACTGTTCCGATTACCCAGTTCAATCGGGGACTTGCAGGAAAAATCTTTGAGGAAGTTAAGCAAACTGGTGCAAAAGTTGTCATGAAAAATAACACGGCAGAATGCGTTCTGCTTTCGCCGGAGGAATATGTACGGCTGATGGACGAATTGAACGATGCGCGTCTGCTGGCTGTGGCATCGGAGCGCATGGCGCACTACGACCCGTCGAAACTGATTTCCGAAGAAGAAATGAACCGTCGCCTTGGCGTTACTGAGGATGACCTCAAGGATTTTGAAAGCGTGGAAATTGAATGAACTGGAAACTTGAATACCTTCCGGAAGCCGAGGATGACTTCAAGGCGCTTGATGGCAGTCAGAGAAATCTTGTCCTGAAAGCAATTAAGAAGGTACAGCAGAATCCGTTGCCTGCGGACGAAAATGGCTATGGAAAGCTGCTTGGCAATCAAAACGGAAAAAACCTTGCTGGACTGCTGAAAATCAAGCTGCGCGCCGCTGGAATACGCGTCGTTTATCAGCTTCAGCGCACGGAAACGGCTATGCTGGTGATTGTCATCGGCGTGCGTGCGGATGAAGAAGTGTACGAAATTGCACAGAAAAGAGCCGCAAAGCATCATTTACTGGGGTGAACGCACAAGCGGGGTGCATGGAGCGCATTTTGCTCCCTGCCCCCGTTTTTTCTTTTCCCCGCGCCCTTCTTTTCCGCCGCCCGCCCGCATACCATCCATCAGCCGAATCAACGGGCAAGGAGGCGGACAAACATGAAACTTCCCAAACTTCCGAAACTTCCATCCCTCAAATCCCTTCATCTCCCCAGCCGCATCACGATGGAACGGCTGCTCATTGTCTCCGCGGCGGCGCTTGTAGTCGTCCTCGCCGTCCGCGGCGGACAGCAGACCCAAACCGCCATGCAGCAGACTGACTTCACCCCCGATGTCAGCACCCAAACCATCGCGGACGCATCGCCGGATGTCGAAGTGACCTCTACCGTCTGCTGGTATGAGGACGGCGAGGGGTATCTCGTGCCGGTCACGCGCCAGATTCCGCTGCAGGACGGCGTGGCGAAGGCGACGCTGAGCCTGATGGTGAAGTCGTCCGAGAACGACCTCGCGGCGGCGCGCATGGGGCTGCGGAACGTTATTCCAGAGGGCGTGACGTTCGATTTGGACATTTCCGGCGGCAAGGCGCGCGTGGACTTGAGCAAGGAGGCGCTGAGCTGCCAGAACGCGGAAGAAGAGCTGCTGATGGTGCAGGGGACGGCGGCGGCGCTGTGCGGATTTGACACGGTGCAGGAGGTAACGTTCCTCTTTGACGGTCAGAAGCGGTCACAGTTGACGCACGGGACAGACGTATCCGGCGTGTTCAAGGCGGACAGCGTGAATCTGGAAAGCGTGGAAACGACGGCGAACCTGACAAATGCGTCGCGGGTGCAGCTGTATTTCCCGTCGGCGGACGGGCGGCTGATGGTGCCTGTTACGCGGACGGTGTTTTCCCCCGCTGACCTGACCACGGCAATGCTGGAACTGGCGAAAGGCCCGGAGAAGGACAGCGGGCTGGAAATTCCGCTGCCGAAGGACTGTGGTCTGCGGTCGGTGACGCTGAAGAACGGTGTCGCGACAATTGACTTCACAAAAGAATTTGCATCCCTTGCGACGGCGGAGGACGCGAGCGCGGCGACAAGCCAGGCGCTCCGGGCGATTGTGTTCACGGCGAGCCAATTTCCGGGCGTGAAGAAAGTCGAGGTGCTGGTGGAAGGAAAGCCGTTTGAGGCGCAGCCGTCGGCAGTAACGACGTTCGTGAATCAGGCGGACGAAGTGATGGCGCAGTATCCGGGGCTGATTACGGTGGACTGATACTATGATTACGGTGGACTAATACTATTTCCTGCATTCGCCTGCGCCTTCTGCTTGCGCCGCGAATTTGGAAATAGTATAAAAAGGCGGGTGCGCGGAGCTTCAAACTCCATGCACCCGCTTTGCGTATATCAATAATTACTTCTTGTTTCCCCCGAACAGACCCGTGATTCCGCCCAGAATCCCGCGCGTCACCTGCCGCGTCACTTCGCGGGTTGCGGTGCTAATCGCCGTATTCTGCACGCGCCCCAGCAATGAGTCGTTCTTCCGGGCGCGCGCGGCACGTTCTTCGCGCAGTTCATCCGCGTGCTTCCGGCGTTCTTCCGCCTGACGTTCCTTCTCGGCTTTTTCAGCCGCTTTGCGCTGCTTCTCCGCCTCGCGCTCCTGCGCCTTCGTCGTTGTCGGCGCTGCTGCGGGCTGCGCCTGAGCCGGGACGTAATTGCCCGTCGCGGGGTCAAGCTGCATCGGCATCATCTTCTGCACATACTGCCCACTTGCCGGGTCGTAGACCATCACCAGCATGTTTTGCACCTGCGGCTGCTGCACGGTCAGCACCGGGACAGGCTGCGCCTGACCTATCGGCTGCTGCTCCTGCTGATTCTGCCACGCCGGACGTGCGGGTTCGTCCGCCGCCATCCACGCGGGACGCGGCGTGCTGCCCTGTGCGGCAGGCTGCGCCTGAGCCATCGGCTGTGCAGCCTCGCGCTGCACATAATGCCCTGTCTGCGGGTCGAACACGAGGAACGCATCGGGGCGGCTGACCGTCGGCGCAGCGGTCGAAATCTGCGGCGCGGCGGCTTCCGGCGCGGGCAGCTGCTCCTTCTGGAACGCGCTTGCCAGCATTTCGTAGGCGGAAACGCGGTCAACCGGCGTGTCGTAAACGCCGCGGAAGGGGCTGGATTCGATGCACTCCTGCCGCACATCGCCGTCAATGGCGTTCATGGCGCTCTGCGGGGGAAGGATGGTCGCGCGCTCGACGATGCTCGGCGCACCGTCCGCATCGAGGAAGGAAACCAGCGCTTCGCCTGTTTTGAGCGTGGTGATGGCTTCTGCCGTGTCGAACGCGGGATTCGCGCGGAAGGTCATCGCGGCGGTGCGGACGGCCTTCTGGTCAAGCGGCGTGTAGGCGCGCAGGGCGTGCTGGACGCGGTTGCCGAGCTGCCCCAGAATGCTCATGGGAATGTCGCAGGGGTTCTGGGTGACGAAATACACGCCGACGCCCTTGGAGCGAATCAGCCGGACGACCTGCTCCAGCGTTTCCAGCAGCGCCTTGGGACAGTCGTCGAAGAGCAGGTGCGCCTCGTCGAAGAAGAACACCATGCGCGGCTTGTCCAAATCGCCGCATTCGGGCAGCAGCTCGTACAGCTCCGACAGCATCCACAGCAGGAAGGTCGAGTACAGCCGGGGTTTGCGGTAGAGCACGTCCGCCGCGAGGATGTTGATAACGCCGCGCCCGCTTTCATCAAGCTGCATCCAGTCGGCGATGTTCAGCGCGGGTTCGCCGAAGAACGCATTGCCGCCCTCGTCCTCCAGCATGGCGACGGCGCGCTGAATCGCACCGACAGATGCCATGGACACGTTGCCGTAATCGAGCGTGTACTCCTTGGCGTGCTCACCGACGTAGGCAAGCATGGCCTTCAAGTCCTTGAGGTCGAGCAGGAGCATGTTCTCGTCATCCGCGACGCGGAAGAGGATGCTCAGCACGCCTGCCTGCGTGTCGTTGAGGTTCATCAGCCGCGCGAGCAGCGTCGGCCCCATTTCGCTCACGGTCGTGCGGACGGGATGCCCCTCTTTGCCGAACACGTCCCAGAACACGGTCGGGAACGTGCGGTACTCGAACGTCGGCACGCCGCACTGCGTCAGGCGATTGGCGATATTGTCGCTGTGTGTGCCGGGCTGCACCATCCCGGCGAGATCGCCCTTGATATCCGCGAGGAACACGGGCACGCCCATGTCCGAAAATCCCTCTGCCAGCACCTTGAGGGAGACGGTTTTGCCCGTGCCGGTCGCCCCGGCAATGAGACCATGGCGGTTTGCCATCTGCGGCAGCAGGCAGACGGGGTGTTCACCCGCTCCAAGCCAGATTTTGCCTTCGTAGAGCATGTGTGTGAATCTCCTTTTACCTTATTATATGGTGATTCTAAAGCAGGGGAGACGTTACTCCCTTTTCTCCATCTCCGCTGTGCGTTCCGAAATAATATACCGCGGACGCTGCTTGACTTCCAAGTAGATTTTGCCGATGTATTCCCCGATGATACCCAGAAACAGGCACTGCATCCCGCCAACGAAGCATACCAGACAAGCCAGCGACGCCCAGCCAGCCACCGAATGCCCGGCAATCGCGGCAATCACTGCCCAGATAATGCCGATAAATGACAGAATCGTGATAAACAGCCCGGCGAAGAACACCATGCGAATCGGTTTGACCGATAGGCTTGTGATGCCGTCGAACGCCAGCCCCAGCATCTTCTTCAGCGGATAGTGGCTTTCGCCCGCAATGCGCTCGTGGCGCTCGTAAGAGACGCTGGTGGACTTGAACCCGACCAGCGGAACCATCCCGCGCAGATACAGGTTTACTTCGCGGAATTTCGCCAATTCCTGCAGGGCACGGCTGGAAATCAGGCGATAATCCGCGTGATTAAACACAACCTCCGCGCCCATTGCGCTGAGCAGCTTGTAGAAGCCTTCCGCCGTGAAGCGCTTGAAGAACGTGTCGGTATCACGCTTGGAGCGCACGCCGTAGACGATTTCGCAGCCGTCAAGGTACGCATCCACCATCGCGTCCATGGCGTTGATATCGTCCTGCCCGTCGCAGTCGATGCTGATGGTGATGTCGCAGCGGTCTTTCGCCTCCATCAGCCCTGCCCAGACCGCCCTTTGGTGCCCTCGGTTGCGGCTCTGCGCAATGCCTTGGAAGCACGGGTCTTTCGCGGACAGCGCCGTGATAATCTCCCACGTCTTGTCCTTGCTGCCGTCGTTGACGAACAGAATGCGGCTCTCGTCGCTGATTTTCCCCGCGTCTGCGAGCTGACGCACTTTGTCGCGGAACATGCCGCTGGTAATCGGCAGTACGCTTTCTTCGTTGTAGCAGGGAATCACAATATACAATACAGGCTTGTGTGCCACGCAGAAACACCTCCGGTATGGTTGATTATGTCTTATTATAGCACATTTTCTCCTGCTTGAACAGGTTCTTTTTGCAACAGTTTCGACGCAATTATTGTTCACAAAATATTTACAAACACTTCCGACATTCGTTACAAAGTCGTGCTATGATACGGAAAGTACTCCAAGAGGGGTGCGGCTATCAAAGGAAGTGTGCTTATGAATCAGGCGGCAATTGGTCAGTATATCGCAGGCAAGCGCACTGCGCAAGGAATGACGCAGGAGCAGCTGGCGCAGAAAATTGGCGTATCGCAGAAATCCTTGATGCGCTGGGAAACGGGCAAACGTCTGCCCGATGCTGATGCGGTGGAAGTGCTCTGCACGGCGCTGGGTATCACCCTGCCGGAACTGCTCAACGGCAAGGATTCGCCGCAGAAGGAAGAAATGCAGCTGACGCATGACGCACAGATGCTTGACCTGCTGCGCCGGATGCAGCGCACAGTCTATGAGCAGCATATTCTCTACGGCGTTCTGCTGATTCTGCTGGGCATCGCGAGCAACGCATTGTCTGCGCTGGTCGGCGGCAGCCATGTCAAGGAATTCTTTTCGGGTGTGCTGATGGGGATGTCCGTTGCGGAAATGCTGGCGGGGGTCGTCATCGTTGCCATCCATGTGATTCACGGAAAATGCGAGGAGTAATTAGCAATTAGAGAAATCGAGAAATCAATGCGCATTCTGCATTGCGAATTGCGCATTGAAGAAGCGGCCGCGTGACCGCTTTTTTCGTTTTGGGAAATCGCAGAAACATGCCTTTTTTCCTTGACCCCTTCGGCATTCCGATGTATAATAAACAATGGTGTATTAGCGCATTGAGCAGAAAGGGGTGAGTGTCCTGTACGCACAGGTAATTGTGGATATTGTGCATGAGAATGTTGCGCACACGTTTACCTACCGCATTCCGGACGGCATGACGCTCACCGCCGGACAGCGCGTGGAAGTTCCGTTCGGGCGGATGCGCAAGGAGGGGGTCGTCCTCTCCCTGACGCAGGAGACGGACGTGCCGCCGGAAAAGCTCCGCGACATCCTCCGCCCGCTGGAGGATTATGCCGCTATCTGCCCCACGCTGCTGACGCTCGCCCAGCAGATGGCGGACGACGTGCATTGCCCACTGGCGGAAACGCTGCGGCTGATGCTGCCCGCCCAAATGCGCGGTGGACG